>VTLG01009551.1_pt1 | contig 27658 bp, 32 predicted proteins | sample 4694571 | NCBI WGS metagenome assembly VTLG01 (sample SAMN12604809, study PRJNA352737) | marine metagenome | biome: ENVO:00000447; feature: ENVO:00000209|ENVO:00000569|ENVO:01000036; material: ENVO:00002151; isolation source: viral sequences binned using virsorter ...
CTGCGAAGTATCGTGCACCACTAACAGCTAGATGAGTGCACGGTGGAAATCCGATAATGGCTTCCCATTGTCGCGATCCAAGAACGTCTAGTAAATCACCTTGGATATGCTTGCCGTCTGCGTCACCTTCACTCGGCAGAATGTCACATGATATGACGTTTAAATCGGGCCGAACTCTTTGCATGGCATCTCGAACCCTACCGCTGTACTCGCAAGCAATAAGAACCGATTTTCTCTTGGTTCGGTTCATGCTCAAACTCCCATTACGGGAATAATGGATAGGTTTTTCATGTTCGTGTGCATCGCACCGCCATCGTTGCCCTCATCGTCGCACGTTGGGGTGATCCATATTTTGTTATCTAGCTGAATCGATATTGGACGTTGGTGCCAGTAAGCTTCGTTAGCTTCGGCCGAGCTTAGGTATTCAACTGCGGTAATCGTTCTGCCTACCAATGCTTCCGCAATTTTAGCTTCCCAAGCTTTTTCGTTCTTCTCAGCTTCAGTCATGGCGTCATCTCCTGGATTTCAGGTTTCGTAGTGTTTTGGTGCAATTTCCTAGGAATCTCAAAAAAACGAAGCTCTAGGATCGCGTCTAAGACACTTCGGAAGTGTTCCGAGGGGTCTAGTGAGGGTGAAAATCAGCCCAAACGCGAATGGGACGGCGAGAATCGAACTCGCAACTACAGCCATTCGTCCCGTCAATTCTAGTATTCCCTAGCGAAAAGGTGATAGTCGTATGAGGTGTTGAGAATGTTTTCTTTCTCCATTCCCATAGCTTCGTCAGCTATAATCCTAGCAAGCTCTAAGAGCTGTTCCTCAAACAGTGTTTCAGGCTCATCAAACATTTTGATTAGAGCTTTTTCGACCGTCTCGAATTTCGTGATAAACTCTAAGACCTCATCGCCTACATGATCATCTCGGATTAGCACATTGAAGTGTGCTAGGGTTTGGTCGAAGCGATCGCCGTTCGGATAGAACGAATCGAAGTAACCGTTTCGGCTTTCTTGCCAGTATTCGTCTCGAATGTTTTCGATAATGAATAGACCTGATGGATCGATTTCGCGGATCAGCTCGAGAATGTACTCCGCGTTTCCTTCTTCAAAATCTTTCAAGAGAATGTCAATCCAGTGTTCGTCTGGATGATCACCTAAAAAGAGAGAAGACTTCCGATGCCTCTGCTCTAGCTGAAGTTCCCAAGTGTTGAACGGTAGCGATTGTGCCAACGTGGATAGTTGGTCTTTGTCCATTGTTACTAGCATGGCGTATTGTCTCCTGTTGCCTGTTGCCTGTTGCCTGTTGCCTATTGAAAGTTCACATCTGCGGATTCCTGGCCCGCAATGGGGTGGCGGGATTTGCACCCGCCTAATGCTATTACCCCGCCTAACTGCCTATTTATGGAAATGATCCAAAAACTCAGGCCCAAGAATCCTTTGGATTTTGGTAAGCTTGTTTGTCGCTTCGATTGCTTTCGCGCGCCAATCGTAACCGCTCATATCAAACCTAGCTTCGGCCCGTTCAGCGCGTCCCTTCCAATACGCGACAAGCTCATCACCTGAAGGGAAAGAATCCCGCGCGATAACGTCGTCTAGGTTCGTCGGATAGATTGAAAACCGTTCGGCTTCAGATATGGGAAGGTCTCGCCATTGGGTGCCGTTCTTCCTCGGACCTCTCCCGCGTCTCTTGAACTTTAGTTCTGGCGCAAACTCCTTCATCATCGCGAGAAACTCCGCACCTCTCTCGTTGTTCGGTACGTTCTCGAATAGGCTTCGCTTTTTCATCTGTCTACTATCTCCTTTTTCCGATCGGTTCATGCTCTTTTTTCTCCTTTGGTTTAGGTGTCCAGTGAAAGAATGGGACAGCGGGAGTTGCACCCGCCCGATGCTCTATCGTCCCGAAGTGCTAAGGGATTCGTGTACTAGGTAGGTAGTAGGTCCACCCCACGGCTCTATCACATGGATATAGTGCATGGACATCTCTTCTTCCGTTAGGTATTCGTACTGCTCGGCTAGACTATGCTTCTCCTGTAGTCTTGTGACGGGGTTGACAGTGCCCACGGGGTAGAGTCCGAATTGCTCGCCTAATTCTTCCGCGTCCATCTCTGTCCATTCGCAACAGATGGAGACCATATCAAACTCAATCGGCTCTTGGCTGTCGTATGCGAGCTGATCATAAAACCCAAAAAGAACGCGGAGTGCCTCACGGGAGAACTGATTTTTGCGCGTTTCACTGCTCGCGAAAGCATCTAAAAAGAGTTGCTCGTCCATTCGTTCGTATACGTACATGGTCTTGGTTCCTTATCGTTGGAAGTATGCTTTACCATTGTTGGCAAGCATTACAGCAGATGCAAAATCGATTTTCCGTCCTGCGGAATCTTGGAAGTACTGATGTCCGCGCTTCGGGTTGAATCGGAGTTCTTCCCAATCGCTAGGAATCGCGGAAGGTGCGAGAGTGAAGCTCTCGGCTCTAATCCATGCGAAGACTGCGCGATGCCCACCCGCTAGAGTCTGTTGGAAAGCTTTTCCGCTAGGCTGTTTGAAGCTTACACCGTACGCGGTGAGCTGTCCCGTGTGGGCTACTCTCTTGGCTCCTTTCGGGTAGTAAGACCAAAGGGAGTTCTGATCCTTGGCGTTAAGGTTTCGGTGTGCTTGTCGTAGTTCCATTTGGCGTAGTCTCCTATAAAGGATTGATACTAAAACTTATCAGCCTATCCGATATAGGACAAGGGAAAACTCGAGAAAAATTTTAGGGACAAGGGAAGGGAAGGAGAGGGAAGGAGAGGCGGAGAGATGCGGAGAATCTCGGAGAATCTCGGGCGTTCACTCATCGGGTGAACTCCCAACGCGCGCAAGAACCGAATACACAAGGTTCGTTACTTTCCCGAGTCATGAGGGAGAGGGTTCGAGTTCGTGTGGTGCAAGAACCGAAACCGCAAGACCATGCTCTAAGCGTCTAAGCCAGGCTCTGAGCGTCTCGAATTGCTTGAAGCTACTCGGCGTCGAATCGATTCACGAAAGAGCTTAGAGGAGCGTACAGCAAGCGAGAGACTGCCTAGCGAAACCCCATACAATGCCCAAGACAGACCAAGCCGATTTAACCCCCCCCTCTCGTAAAAGTAGGGGGAGTAGTAATTGTCGGTTGACACACACCAATGTCCTCAATATTTGGCTTGACGTATGCGGCCCGTGTGGTATCGTTTGCTTAACAAGGAGACACTATGAGCAATATGGAACTGGTTAAAAGATTGCGATCCCGTCTAAAGTTTCTTTCGGGATTAGACTGGAAGCTGATGCGTGAATCTGCTGATGCTTTGGAGCGTTCTGGTGATATGACACCTGAGTCGGTAATGGCGTATTTTACTGAGCGTGGCATCAAGCTACTGCCCTGGCAAACCAACAAGTTGTTGGGTACATCTGTTGTCGAGGAAGAGATTGAAGGGGTGCCCATTTAGTTTCCAGTGGAAGGGGGGTATGGAAGACCCCCATACACCCCCTAAGTCCTTATAGGGCAACGAGTTTTTTCTGTATTATTTTCTAGTTTGGAAGAGGGGCTTGGAAAACTAGAGGAAACAAAGTAAACAGTTAAAACAAAAAGAAAGATTATAGGCTAGACAGTTTGGACTATCCTGAAAGCACTCCCCTGTGGATTGAGTGCGACCTGTGCGAGCGGATGTGGTGCACGTTCCATGACTGTCATGTTGATGACTGTCTGTGTCCTGGGGTTACGCAGTTTGTTACGTTTGGGATAGATCCGTACAAGACTCCGAGGTCTGACCCAAAGGTTCTACTGGCGATAGCAAGTCAATCGGGGACGAGATAGGTTTCGACACCTCATAGGCGTTAAGCTTGGGGTGGACGCGAGTTCGAGTCTCGCCGTCTCCATAGTTGTTGTGGTATACTTAATCAGATATCTGTACCCATAGCGAGGACAAGAGGATGCCGAACATCGGTGGAAAGAAGTTTCCGTACACACCCGCTGGCATGGATGCGGCCCGCGAAGCTCTTGGTGCTCAGGTTAGCGACCAAGAAAGACGAGCAATAGAACGTGCGGAGTTAGGTGCAGCCGTTACTAGACCAGAAAAAAGAAGGCTTCGTCGTATGCTAGGAATGACTCAACGGCCAACCAGGGCAGGAACTAGTCGTTACGGTGACGTAGAAGTTTAATGGCAATTACATACCGTGGCGAACGGTTCAGTGGGTACAATCAACCTAAACGTACACGCGGCCATAAAACCAAATCTCACGCTGTTCTTGCTAAGTCTGGTGATACGGTAAGGTTGATACGGTTTGGTCAACAAGGCGTTAAAGGTGCTGGGAAGAATCCCAGAACCAAAGCTGAAAAAGCTCGTCGCGACAGTTTTAAAAAACGCCATGCCAAGAACATCGACAGAGGCAAACTGAGTGCAGCGTACTGGGCCAACAAAGTAAAATGGTAAGGTTGGCAGCAGGAGTACTTATCCTACTGATAGCCCTTGCCTGTTCAGCCAGCATGAGCAACTGTTGGTATGGCAACGAAAGTGTCGTCTGTTATAAAAACGGGAAGTATGTAGATGCCGTATCGCCTGAAGGGTAAGTCTGTGCAAGTGCAGCGTAGTAATGGAATCTGGCGCACACTAAAAACGCACAAGACACTGGCGATGGCGCGAAAGCATCTACGGACGCTTAGAGTTAAAACAGGCAAATAATTAACAGGTTTTACCTAATACTCATTATGGCTCTTCTATTCCCTAATCCCGAAAGCGATTCACCAGGCTCAGACGAGCGATATCTAAACGATCCTAGATATGAGACAGTCAGAGAATTTATTGTTAGCCGAGAAGGGTTTACCGATACCCCACATTATGATGTGACCAGATGGAGGGCTGGCTATGGCAGTGACACAATCACTGACGAAGACGGCACGATCCGCAGAGTTACAGAAGAGATGGATTATCCAAGAGACGCTGCTGATAGAGACTTTGACAGGCGACTGACAACAGAGTTTATACCAAAGGTCAAAAGAGCTATTGGCGAAGAGCTTTTTGACTCACTCGACCCAAACACGCTGGCTGTTTTAACATCTCTTGCGTACAACTATGGCAATTTGACAGCCGATGGCCTTAAGAGACGATACGGTGACAATGAGAGTGTGCTAGAAGCTGCTCGATCAGGTGATCGTGAAAATATTGCACAGGCAATAGAAAGATTACCCCCGACGCAAAAGATTCAAGAGCTAGGTTTAGGACCAGGGTTTTTGTCGCGCAGGGCAATAGAAGCAGACTTTGTTCGCGCATGGTCGCCTGACGAGGAAGTGTCGGCTGTAACCGCGTTTACTGAGGCTCCCGAAGACGATGGATTTGAAGGTGTCCCCTATGCGCTTCCTGAAAATATTAAAGGTCGTCAGGATCTTGATGTGTTAAGCGGATTGCTCGCTATGAATTCCAAAGGTATGTACGGCGGTCCTCAGTTAATACCTATGGATAATCAGTTGCAAGCTGGACCCTCGCTTATACCGATACCAGGCTTTGGCCCACCAAGCCTTGATCGCAGTCTGATAGGTCGGACACGAAGGATGAAGGGGCTGTTAGCTGACCAGTAATGTCTAGCCCTGTCTCTAAGTCAAGCTCGCTGCCCGCTATATCTGTAGGATTTGCAATTAGCATATTGGTTGCAACCTGGGTTGCGGGTGCCAGATTCGAGGGCATGGAACGGGCCGACGCACAAGCTGTCGTCCTAATTCAAGACGTAGCAGACCGCCAAAGAAAATACATTGGAACTGCTGGCCTACTTACCGAACAAATCTCTGAGTTACAAAAAGCAGTTGTAGAACTCGAACGCGAAGTTGCGTTACTTAAAGCACGAATGGACATGAACTAAAGGAGACAAAACGCCAACATGATTGTGTGTCCAAGGTGTGCTACAAGTAATCCTGTAACTGAAAAGTTTTGTATTTATTGTAAGTGGGAGTTTATGTCAGGTTGGACGCTATGCGAGGTATGCAACCAAACGCTTAAGGACGGTGGGAACTGCGACCTGTGCTCGCCCGATGATGCGTGGACAAGCAACAACCTAGATGATTGGTATCAAGACAGGGAAGAATAACAATGGACTTTGCTGCTTCGATTACAAGATTTCGTAAAGATCCGACGTTGTTTGTAACCAACATCCTGAACGCCGATCCCGATGAATGGCAGTCCGAGGTTATGGCCGCAGTCGCCAGAGGAGATCGTGGTATCTCGATTCGCTCAGGACACGGCGTTGGAAAAACGAGTTGCTTGTCATGGCTCGCTTTGTGGTGGATCAGTTGCCATTACCATGCAAAGGTAGTTATCACAGCACCTACGTCTGCTCAGTTGCACGATGCGCTTTTGCCCGAAGCCAAAGCGTGGTTAAAACAGTCACCTGACGGTTTTGCGGATATGTTTACCGTGCGAGCAGACAGGATAGAACTTGCGGCTGATCCCGAGCGAAATTTTATATCAGCTAGAACATCCAGAGCTGAACAGCCCGACGCACTCCAGGGTGTACACGCTGAACACGTTTTGCTGATCTGCGACGAAGCTAGTGGTGTGCCTGAATCAGTATACGAAGCTGCTGGTGGTAGCATGAGTGCGCTACACGCATCGATGGTACTGGCTGGAAACCCCGTAAGAAGTTCTGGCTACTTTTACGATACGTTTCACAAACTGTCAGATCGCTGGACAAACTTTCATGTGTCTTGCGAAAAAACTGCCAGAGTTTCTAATGAATACATCGAAGAGTGCAGACTTCGATACGGTGAGGAATCTAACACCTATCGTGTCCGTGTATTAGGGGACTTTCCCAAGGGAGATGATGACACTGTTATCAGCATGGAACTGACTGATGGTGCAATCAATCGAGACGTTATACCGACTCAATATAGTTCAATCGTGTGGGGCGTAGACGTAGCACGATTTGGTACTGACGCATCTGCCCTATGCCGTCGCAAAGGAAACGCCGTCACAGAACCCGTCAGGCTTTGGCGTGGACTTGATACAATGCAACTGACAGGTGCAATCAAAGCTGAGTATGATACGGCAACAGAAAAGCCAGAAGAAATCTTTGTCGATGCGATTGGACTAGGTGCTGGTGTCGCGGATCGGCTAAGGGAGCTTGGATTGCCCGCCTATGCAATCAATGTCAGTGAAAGCCCTGCGATGGGAGATACCTACCTGAACCTGAGGGCCGAGCTTTGGTACAAAGCAAAAGCATGGCTTGAGGGACGCGACGTTCGCTTGCCACGCGACGACAGACTAAAATCTGAGCTAACAACTTTGCGGTACAACTATACGTCTAGCGGTAAAGTTAAAATCGAATCAAAAGCAGACTTAAAGAAACGAGGTGTCGCCAGCCCTGATGCTGCTGACGCTTTTGTATTAACATTTGCTTCTGATGCTGGGACTGCGATGGGTGGCCGATCACGCAGAAGGCATGGTAAACTAAAAAGAGATTTAGCAGGAATTGTCTAGGGGGTTCGGCTTTTATTGGCGTGATGGCCTGACTTAAATAAACAATATGTCTCCTGTAACCAGGTGTTGCCCCTAGGCATCTTCTGTTGAACATTTTATTGCATCGAAGTACGTTCGGAGGGTTCACCCTCAAAAGAGTGGCATGATTTGGCATACATAGACGAAGCCGAAACCGAAGTTGGTTTGGGCATGACCGAAGACGAGTTGCAGGTCGCAGTTCGTCAATATATCGAAGATGCTATTCAGTTTATCGACGATGACATTAGCCCGATCAGGGCCGAGTCTACTCGTTATTACAATGGTGAACCTTTTGGTAACGAGGTGGATGGTCGTAGTCAGGTCGTAAGCCGCGATGTCCGCGACAGCGTACAGGCGATGCTCCCGTCGTTAATGCGTGTGTTTTTTGGCGCAGAAAACATAGTTGACTTTGTGCCGCGTGGACCTGAAGACGTAGCTATGTCCGAACAGGCAACAGATTACGTCAACTACATACTTCGTGAAGACAATGACGCTGTAGGAATATTTTATAGCGTTTTTAAAGATGCGCTTATTAACAAAGGCGGCATCGTTAAGTGGTCGTGGGATGATTCGGTTGAGGTACATACATACAGCTTTCAGGGGTTAGACGAACCTACTCTTGGGCTTCTCTTGGAAGAGGATGGAGTTGAGGCTGTTTCTGTTGAAGGAGTACCAAACCCTAACGTACCACCTGAGCAAGTTCAGATGATGATTGCTCAAGGAATGGAACCGCCCATGATCTACGATGCTGAGATCAAGCGTCAGCGTAGGCGGGACAAGGTGCGTGTTGAAACAATGCCACCAGAAAACTTTTTTGTAGATGCTGCTGCGACTAGCCTTGATGACGCACAGGTCGTTGGATCTAGGACGATGGCAACCGTTAGCGATCTGGTAGCTATGGGTTATGACAAGGATATGCTGGATAATTACTTGTCAGATGAAGTAGCCTTTACAGATAACGATGAGTATTGGGCGCGATATCCAGACAGAAGCGCACCAGGTCCGTTATCAACCTACAATCAACGCAGGGTCTTGTACGTTGAGGCTTATTGCTACGTTGACTACGATGGTGATGGTTTAGCTGAACTACGCCGTGTGTGTACAGTTGGAAGCAACTACCATGTTGTAAACAACGAGCCTATTAGCAGCATACCGTTTGCAGTCTTTTCATGCGATCCAGAGCCTCATGTGTTTTTTGGTTCTGATGTAGCAGATATGACTAAAGACATACAACGAGTTAAGTCGGCAGTCCTTCGCGGTATGCTCGACTCTTTGTCTTTTGCGCTATATCCCCGAACAGGAATTGTTGAAGGTCAGGTAGATATTGACGATGTGCTAAATCCTGAAGTCGGGTCGATTATCAGGATGCGGGCACCAGGCATGGTTCAGCAGTTGAATGTGCCGTTCCTTGGCCGCGAAGCATTTCCAATGATGGAATATCTTGACGGAATGAAAGCGTCAAGAACTGGCGTATCGGGTGCGTCCCAGGGATTAGATCCTGACGTACTTCAGTCTACAACCCGTGCCGCCGTAAGCGCGACAATGAGGGGTGCAGAACAGCGACTAGAAATGATTGCTCGCTTGTTTGCAGAAACAGGTTTCAAACCTTTGTTCAAAGGGTTGATTCGTTTAATTATTGAAAACCAAGACCAAGAACGAATGGTAAGGTTGCGTAACCAGTGGACACCTATAGACCCAAGAGTTTGGGATGCTACAATGGATGTGTCTACAAATGTTGGACTTGGCTCTGGAATGACTGACGAACGGCTTGCGACACTTGCTCAAGTTGCTGCTAAACAACAAGAAATTATGCAGCAAATGGGACCAAACAATCCTCTTGTTGGCTTGGGCCAGATTAGAAACACGCTGGCGAAGATGTTGGAGATTAACGGATTCAAAGACTCAAACCAGTTCTTTAATCCGCTACCTATTGATTATCAGCCACCACCGCCCCCGCCACCGCAACCCACGCCTCAAGAGCAGCTAATCCAAGTGCAGATGGCTGACATCCAGGCGCGGACTGCTATCGATCAGCAAAAATTGCAGCTTGACGCGACGAAAGCAGAAATGCTTAACGAGCGTGAAACAACGAGAATCGCTGGCGACTTAGCATTGCGAGAAAAGAAATTTGAAGATGATGTTGACCTTGAGATTGTTCGTGGCGCAATAAAGGAAGAAACAGGTGGATAATCTGTCGCCAGAACAGAAAGGTCGAAGGGCAAAAGAAATCCTTGAAGATGAAGTGTTTCTTGACGTTCTTGAAAAAGTTAGACAAAACATTATTGCACAATGGACACTTACAGACGTAAATGATGTAGGTGTTCGAGAAAGTTTATATATGCAAGGCAGGGGCCTTGATGAGATTGTGCGAGGACTCCGCACCTTAGTAGGTGATTGGGCTGTGGAGCAGTCTCGCAAAGTTTCAAAATCCAATAGAGGAAGAAGATCGTGAGCGAAACTACAGTCACCAACCCAGCAGGGACGGAAGTCTCTCAAGGGAGTGAGCGCAGACGCACGAGCAGTGAGATTCAAGCAGGATTAGCTGAAATCCTTCGGGCTGATTATGTGCAGCCTGAAGAACAAACGCAGGACGAGTTTCAGCAAGTCGTCGAAGAACACGATGGCACTGAACTCGAAGACGGCTATGAGGAAGAGGCCGTCGAGTCTGAGTTTTATGAGGACTCAGATGAAGTGGATGAGATGGACGAGGAGACTGAAGGTGAACAATCAGAAAGCGAGAGTGCATCCTACCGTGTCATAGTAGACGGCAAAGAGATGCAAGTCCCGCTTGACGAACTCATATCAGGCTACCAGCGGGGATCGTCATTCACACAGAAGAGTCAAGCATTAGCAGATGAACGAAGAGAGTTTGAAACTAATACTATGGCTGTTCAGCAAGAGCGTGAGTCGTATGCGACCGTGCTCCAGCAACTTCGACAGCAAATGGATGCTGCAACGCAACCGAACGTTGATTGGGACCGCTTGGAAAGGGAGAACCCCGTTCAATGGCTAAAGCTCAAAGAACTTGAGCGAGATCGGCAAGCACACATCCAGGCAGTACATGAAGAACAAGTTCGTATGCAACAACTTTTAGAGCAGGACAACGCTACAAGATTGCAATCACAACTTGAATCTCAACGTGCTTTGGTGTTGGAGAAAATCCCTGAGTGGTCCGATAGTGAGGTTCAAAACCATGAACAAAGGCAGTTGATAAACTTTGGTTTATCTCTTGGTTTTAATGAAGAGGAACTAAGTAACATCTACGATCACAGAGCTTTGATAGCTTTGCGTGATGCGTGGAGATACAACGAGCTTGTAAATGGCAAGAAAATCAAATCGGTCAAATCGAAAATCAAAAACGCAAAACCTGGCGGCAAACAAGTGAGCCGACAGATGCGTGGTCGTAAAGCAAAGGCTCAAAGAGCGAAGCTCAAGGAAACTGGCAAAGTTGACGATGCAGCAGCGTTACTTGGGGCAATGCTTACGCAATAACTTTAGGAAGTTGTTACTATGGCAATATTTGGAAACACCTTTACCACATATGATGCTAAGGGTATACGGGAGGACTTGTCGGATCTGATTTCCGATATCAGTCCTACGCAGACTCCGTTCCAGAGCAACATTGGGACGCGAGATGCAGAAGCAACATATTTTGAATGGCAGACAGATTCACTTGCTGCCGCTTCAGCAACACCTGTTGTTGAAGGTGATGATTTGACAACCATTTCCGCAGTTACCGCAACTGCTAGGATGGGTAACTATTGTCAGATTAACATGGTCGATTTCATTATTTCAGGAACGGAGCAGACCGTCCTGAAGGCTGGTCGGGCATCTGAGGTTGGTTATCAGGCCGCTAAAGCAGCTAAGGAACTAAAGCGTAATGTAGAAAAAGCAGCACTGCTCAATGGAGTAGGTGCTAACGCTGGTGCTACGGGAACTGCTCGCGTAACTGCTGGGTTCCCTGGTTGGATTAAGACCAACGTAGATGCGAATGGAACATCAACACCTGTTGTGAAGCCTAGCTACACAGGGTCAACACCAACGGGTGCAGCACAAGTCTGGAAGACCTTTGATACTCCAGAAGCGTTTACCGAAGCAATGTTGAAGACTACGATGCAGTCGTGCTTTGAGAATGGTGGTGAGCCGTCAATGCTGATGGTAAGCCCTTACAACAAAACTGTTGTAAGTGGATTTACAGGAATTGCTTCTAGCCGCTACAACGTAGACGGTGCAGAGCCTTCCGTGATTATCGGAGCAGCAGACATCTATGTTTCTGACTTCGGCAATCTATCAGTTGTTCCGAACCGCTTCTTCACTACGGTGGTAGATGCTGGCGGTTCAGCAATGAACGATTGGGCTTTCTTGATTGACCCTGATGAAGTCAAGATTGCTACACTGCGTCCGTACAGCATTGAGGCTCTTGCCAAGACGGGAGATGCCGATAAGCGTATGGCGTTAATTGAGTGGGGGCTTCAGGTCAACAACGAAGCTGCTCATGGATGCATTGCTGGAATTAAAGCAGCAGCATAAACCAATTAGAAACCTGGAGGGGTGGGGGCTTCGGCCCTCGCCCCGATAGGCAGGAACCAATGAAAAAAATACTTGATTACGATCCAGAAACTAAAACGACTCAGTGGTTTCATTATGATGAGTCTACAAACCAGTATGGTTTAGAGACTAAGCAAGATGTGACCCATATTGTTCAAGCAAACAAGCGTCAATTTAATCAAGTAGATGAACGTGCAAACTGGAAAGGCGACCAGCACCACGTTGCTTCAATACCGATGATTATTTATCACCAATTAGCAAAAATTTCTAACAATTTTAAGGATCAAAAAGCTATTAAAAAATGGCTCAACGATCCTGACAATAAGGTGTTTAGAACAAGACCTGGAAAACTCTGATGGCAATTTCGACATATGCAGAGTTGCAAACCGCAACAGCAAATTGGCTAGACAGAACAGATCTTACGTCACAAATACCTAACTTTATCGACCTAGCGGAAGCGACATTTAATAGAACAATCCGCAACCACAGAATGATTACGAAAAATGATTCGTATTCATTAGGTGCCCGTTACGTCAACTTGCCTACTGACACGCTTGAAATCATTAGGATTGTATTAGATACAAGCCCTGTCATTACGCTAGAATACTTAACGCCAGAAGAGATAGCAGAACGGCGTATGGGCCTGTCTAGTACAGGCAAGCCGATATACTTCACTGTAGTCGGTGGTAGCACAAACCAGATAGAGCTTTTGCGTTCACCAGGTGAAACGTACACATCGTCGATTGTTTATTACACCAAAATTCCTGCACTTAGCGATTCCGCTACAACGAATTGGCTGCTAACTAACCATCCAGATATATACTTGTTTGGCACATTGGTAGAAGCAGAGCCATATTTAAAAAACGATGAGCGTATGCCTATGTGGAGTGCTAGGTTAAGTAAGGCGTTAGAAGAATTGAAACTTCAAAGCGAAAGAGAGATGCACACAGGGTCGTCTTTACGGATGCGATCAAGGGTACTTGGATAACACATGGCGACTAGAACTACAAACCTGAATCTCTACAAGCCTACCGTTGGCGGCGATACCGACAACTGGGGTGGATTTCTTAACAACAATGCTGCGTACATTGACGCATTGTTTACTAAGAGCGGTGCCGCTGTAACGCTTCATGTAAAGAATCAACAGATAGATGGAACGTCGAGTTATCTGTTTGATTCTGTAAAATTTGATGACAATAGAAAAGCTTTGTTTGGCACGGGGCTAGACCTAGAAATATATCACAATGGTTCTAACTCTTTTGTTGGAGATGTTGGAACGGGTGATTTGTATGTTTTTGGTCAAAACAACATTTACCTTGCAAACGATGCTAGTGGCTCAGAAAATTATTTAACAGCAACCAAGGATGGTGCTGTTAGCCTGTTTTACGATAATGCGGCAAAACTGGCTACTGCTTCTGGCGGTGTAAATATTACTGGTTCGCTAAACATTCTCGCTGAAGGCGATTTAAGGCTCCAAGATGCGTCAGGGGGCCAGTATGTCGGCTTTGATGCTCCAGCCACGGTCAGTGGCTCCTACACCCTCACGTTGCCAGCAGCGGTAGGCTCAGTCGATCAAGTTTTAAGTCTGTCTAACACAGACGGCACCCTCCAGTGGGCAACACCTGAAGTCGGGGATATTACCAGCGTTGTCGCAGGTACGGGTTTGTCGGGTGGAGGAACCTCTGGGGCCGTTACGCTTAACGTTGAAGCGTCACAAACTCAAGTAACAGCGGTCGGTGCCTTAAACGCTGGCTCGATTACGTCGGGTTTTGGAAACATCGACGTAGGTAGCTCAAGTATCGACGGCGGCACTATTACAGCCGACACAGCTTTTGTGCCAGATGCTGCTGATGGTGCATCTTTAGGTACTGCTTCCCTGGAGTTTAGTGATCTCTACCTAGCCGATGGTTCCGTTATTCGGTTTGGTCACGATCAAGACGTATCTTTGACCCATGTTCCAGATACAGGCTTGTTGTTAGGCGGTACACGCCAGTTGCAGTTCTATGATGCGTCTCAACGAATTGCCGCAGTAGATGCAACAACCCTGTCTATTGGGGCAACCGATGAGATTGATATAACAGCAACCCTACTAGATCTTAACGGCAACGTAGATGTGTCAGGAACAATAGTTGGAGCGAGCACCATTCAGGGCACAACAATTACGGCTACCACAGCGTTTGTTCCTGATGCGTCAGATGGTGCATCTCTAGGTACGGCGGCTTTAGAGTTTAGTGATTTGTTTTTGGCAGACGGGGGAATAGTTTATTGGGGTGACGACCAAGAAATAAGTATTGTCCATGAGCACAATACGGGTCTGCAAATAAATGGTGCAAACCAAATCCAATTTGGTGACTCAGGAACCTACATACATCAGTCAGCCGATGGTGTTTTAGACTTAGTTTCAGATACTGAAATTGAAATAAACGCCACCACCATAGACATGAATGGTGCGGTAGATGTGTCAGGAGCAACAACTCTTGGTGCTGATCTTAGTGTTCCAGCAACAAGTAAGATTTTTTTAGACGGAGGTAGCAACACCTACATCCATGAGTCTAGTGGCGACACTATGCGGTTCTTCTGTGGTGGCACGAGTCGCTTTCAAATTCAAGCTGATGGTGTGATGATTCCGTCAGGTAATTTATTTTACCTCGACAACGGCGGCGATACATACATAACTGAAGGTTCCGCTAACGTCATGCGGTTTTTTGCTGGCGGTGCTAAGCAGTTTGAGGTTACAGGCACTAATATGAGTGTCGTTGGTGCCCTGTCTAAGGGTTCTGGTTCGTTTAGAATTGACCATCCCTTAGACTCAATGAAGGACACGCACGATCTGGTTCACTCATTTATTGAGGGACCAAGAGCCGACCTCATCTATCGCGGTTCTGTGCAACTATCAGAGGGCACGGCTACGGTAGACCTAGATGATGCCGCAACCATGACGGATGGCACATGGGAGCTACTTTGCCGTGATCCGCAGGTTTGGGTCCAAAACGAAGATGGGTGGACTCAGGTGCGTGGTTCTGTTTCAGGCTCGACGCTTACGATTACCGCACAAGACAAAGATTGCACTGATACGGTGTCATGGTTGGTTGTTGCAGAGCGTCAAGACGAGCACATGATGGGTACAAATTGGACTAATGATGACGGGCGTGTAATTGTTGAGCCAGAAAAAGACTCAGAACCCGAAGGATCGGAGTCCGAGGATGACGGGGCTTGAGGAGATGCTTTCGTACTTTCCCGCTTTGTTAGCAGCAGGAGCAGCTTATGGCGGGGTGCGAGCGGGACTCAACGGTGCCAGACAGTCAATCGCACAGATAGAAAGGATCGTTACCAGTTTGGATAACAAAGTTGACGATCACGGTGAGAGAATTACTGTATTAGAGGTAGAAACTCGTAACTTAAAAGAGGACAAAAAGGCATGAACGCCAAAAAAGAGATGCTTGTTACGCCAAAAAACAAAGTAGAACTAACCGAAGAACAGGCTCAGGTTTGGAGGCAGGTGTTTGCAGATCGAAAGCAGATCCAAGAACACGCTCAAGCACTAGATCAAAGAATTCACACAATGATGGCTGCTGCAGGATGGGCAGGAAACAACATTGTTGAGGGCGATCTAGGTGAGAACGCATTTTTTGTACTAGAGCCAGTGGAAGCGGAACTAACAGAGTGAGTACATGGCTAGGCCCCAATACGTTAACCTACAATTTCAGCCTGGACTTTTTAAAAACGGCACAGTCTATCAGGCACAAGGTCGATGGTATGACGCAGACCTTATGCGGTGGAGTAATGGTGCTGTTGGTCCGATGGGTGGATGGCGTGGTTGGGGAGAAAGCACCACAGCAGTAACGGGTGTACCTCGTACATCGGTTACATGGATGGACAACTCTAACAACCGCTGGATCGGTGTCGGATCTGCCAGCAAACTCTACGTCTACAACTCAGCAGCAAGTAGGTACGATATTACTCCTGCTGGTTTCACTGCTGGAAACACAGATGCAGACCCCAACACAGGGTATGGCGATTGGTTGTATGGCAAGTCAAGCTACGGGACCGCTCGTCCTGACTTGGGTATTCCGTCGCCAGCTACAATCTGGTCGCTTGCAATGTGGGGCGAAGACCTGACAGGGTGTACACCTGACGACGGCAAACTGTACTTGTGGGACACTAGTGTTGGTACGGGAACCGTTGCTGCCCAAGTAGCAAATTCACCAGAACACATTATTGCTACGATTGTAACACCTCAACGCATACAAATGTGTTTCGGTGGGGTAGCTAATGGTGGATCTGCCGCTAATGCAGATCGACGTAAAATCTTCTGGTCTGATTCAGAAGACAACACTGATTGGACAGCTAGTGCAACAGACCAAGCTGGGGATCACATCATTGAATCAACAGGTGATCTGCTCGGTGCTGTTTTGGTGCGTGGGCAAATATTGATTTTTACAACGGCTGACGCTCACACGGCTACTTATGTAGGTCTGCCGTATGTCTACCAATTTGATAACGTAGGCGACGATTGCGGCCCTGTTTCAATTAACGCTGTAGTAGTAGCAAACAACACTGCGTACTGGATGGGCCGTAACGCTAATGGCTTCTTTATGTACGACGGGTATACAAGAAGTATTCCGTGTGATGTAGAAGAGTTTGTTACTAATAACATGAACGAAGCTCAATCCAGCAAAACGGTGGGTTGGCATAACAGTTTGTACTCTGAGGTTGTGTGGTTTTACCCAGGTAGCGGAACTGAAGTAGACTCGTATGTGGCATATAACTACCTAGAAAACCACTGGTCTGTTGGTACGTTAGCACGAACTTCGACGACCAGCCGTGGGATTTTTGCATTTCCAATTTTGTTTGATTCAAGCGGAAACCCTTATGAGCATGAAGTCGGTGGAACGTATCAAGACAAAGATGGAACGACTAAAACAGCTTATGTTGAGTCTGGGCCAATACAGCTTGGTGAAGGAAACCAAGTGTTGTCAGCAACATCGCTAATACCTGATGTAACTGCTTTAGGTGATATAACAACGACTTTTTATACTCGTTTTTATCCTACCGACAGCGACACAACACATGGCCCGTACACGATGGCTGCTCCAACATCTGTTCGGTTTACAGGAAGAACTGTGCGTATGAGGTGCACATCAAACTCTGCAAATGCATGGAATGTTGGTGTCCCAAGGCTTGAGCTTCAGCCTAATGGTAGACGATGAGTACGTCAGGTGCATCTGGCTCAATACGTTTGCGGTTATCACGGCCAAACGCTGAATATGATATTGTTTCAGAAACAAACCGTAATGTTTCGTTAGAACAAGCGGATCGGGCTAATTTTAAGAGATTTGAGGACATTGACCTAGCAAATAACGAACGTCTAATATTGGTAAGTCCTAACGGTACTCGTTATAGTGTTACAGTGGACAACTCAGGTAATTTGGGCACTACGGCCATATAACATGAGTAATTTGGACAAAGAAAACGTGCGTTTTCAAAAGGAATGGGATGAACGAGTTCATTACATCGAAGCGGCACTGCAAAAAGGACAAGAGCCTTTTTCTGTCGAAGACGTATATGACCTTGTCTGTGCAGGATTGGCACATTTCGAGCCAGTGGAAGACGGGGCAGCAGTCTTCTGGTTTAACGACTATCCTCAGCGAAAGTTGCTGCGGATCTGGTTGTATGGGGGGAATATGCCTAGCATCGAGCAAGTCTTGGACGCTGCCCAAAAACACGCAGAAAGACTTGAGTGCGATGGAATTGAATTGGATGGCCGTAAGGGGTGGGAACGTATCCTTAAATCCCACGGTTTTAACTACGCACGTTCAGTGCTGATTAAGGAATTGAACTAATGAACTTATTTGGCGGCGGTGGCGGGGGCGGTGGTGGCCCTAGTTTTACTCAGGGCAACTACACTCGACTAGATCCCGCGAGTCAACAAAGACGCGACCATCTTTATAACCAAGCACAGCAGTACGTTGCTACCAACCCATTTAGTCAGAGGTATGGCGGTAATGTTACAGGCATGACTCCAATGGGTCAGGCTGCTCAACAGTTTATGACAGGAAGGTTTCTTGGTCCTAATGCTTATCAGGCACAAAACTTAGGATTTCAGAATTATCAGCCTTCTTTTACTTATACGCCACAAGCACCGTTCCAGCCTCAACCGTTTGCCCCGCAACCGTCTGCTCCTGAACAAGCTCCACAAAGCTCTCCTGAGCAAGTACAGCAATTTCAGCAGCAAAACGCACAGCAGCAAAGAAATGTTGGGGCTGAAGGTTCACCCGACGATATGATTATGGTCGGTGGAGGATTGGATCGCTCGTTTAGAGACGATACCCCTGTGCGACCTAAAAGCGGTGACGGGTCACAGATGTATGGCGGTGGGCCTCGTTTTGAGGGCGGTGGTGATATCGGCATGGGTCAAGGTTTTGCGGATTCTGGCGAAAGAGACAGGCCAAGCCAACAGAAACGAATACCATCCCAAAACATTGGGTTTGGCAGACCTGCTATTATGCGAGAACAAGGAGGTGGATTTGGAGCAGGAGGAACTGATGCTGATTTTATGCCTGGTGGTAGGTATGAAGGAACGGGTGGCCCAGGACTTTCGTGGGAGCCAGAAGCTCCTGCCGTATTGAAAGCAGCCCCGCAACCTAGCATAGGCGATATGCGGTTTAGGGGGCCTGTACGACAAGATCCTAGAGAGAATCCCGCCCTTGGAGTTGGGGGGCTTTATCAAGCACCGCCTATGCAACAAACTCCTCAACAGCAGTTTCAACCGCCCCCGCAAATGCCGCAAGCGGTACAACCACCCCCGCAGCCTGATATGGCTCCTATTCCTCAACAGCCTTTTACGCCAGCATCGATTGGTGGAATCGAAAGCGTGTTGAATCAGGAAGGGCCAACTGTTCAGGCTGCTTCTGTGTTTAACCGCCCAGAAGGACAAGGCGTTCAGGATTTAATGAACGAACAGGGACTTCAGGCTCAATTAGACGCAGCGGATCGAGATTACGAAATTGGTTTAAACCAACTTCAAGCAAAACACGCTGGATCTGGTGCGTTTGGTTCTACCAACTCTAGAGCAAGGCTTGAAGACCTTGGTGCCTTAGATCAAAACCTTCAACGCAAAATGCTTTTACGAGGGGCAGAATTTGATAAAGCAGCAGGACGCTTAGATCAAGAACTGTCCAGACAGCAACAAGCTGCTATTGAACAAGGACGACTTGGGCAAGGACTTAGAGGTCAGCAGTTAGCCGCTGCCCAAGCGTTAGGGCAAGAAGAACGGGCTATTGGTAGCACCTTAGCAGGTATGGGTGATGACCAAAGACGCATCATGGAAGAACAGCGTATTTTTGATGAACAGCAGTGGCGTAATACAATGCAGGGACCAGGCAGAGAGCTTGCCTTCTTGCAGGGTTATTTACCGCCTGATGTTCAACAGCAAATGGTCCGCGATCCGTCTGGCACACAAAAAGCACTCAGCTTGGCTGGCGGTATCGGAAGTATTCTTGGTGGACCTGTCGGTGGCTTATTAGGCAGAGGTTTTAGTGCGCTCTTTGGCGGCAAAGGAAATACAGGACAAAAATAATGGCTACTGGGATGGAGAAATTGCTGAACGCTAACAGGGTTTCGCTGAGTAAGCGGTTCCCTGGCTCCGTGTTAGCTAACGGAGGCCCTGACGATCCCGATGAGCCTGGGTTTGATTATGCAAGGTGGATGACGGAAAATTTAACGCAAGATCAGCAAGCACAAGCAACGATTCTTGCCAATGATTTTTTAAAACAGAATCCTAATTCCGCATTAACGTCCACAAACGAACTTATAGGGGGAAATTTTTTAAACCTACGTGAAGTAGCACCAGGCAAGGTTCAACAGCTTGGGCCACGAACCAGTATTCCTAACCCTATGAGTCTTGGTCCTGAAAACATAGACCCAAATGTCAGACAAGCTGCTTTTTATATAATTGACCAGAGAAGAAACGCACAAAGAGATCGACCTACTGCGATTGAAAAGTATTACGACGCATACCCTCAACGATCTATTGAGTCGTTTGAGGCCAATCTTGATCCTAATTTGAGCGAAGCAACACAAGCAGAAAGGCGAAGTGAGTTTATTAGGAATAATCCTGCGCCAGAAGATGCAGATTTACGGCCTTTTGGTTTTGTAGGTCGCGATTACTCAGCGTTTAGCAACCCTCAAGGTGTGTTAAGAACAGTAGCAGACGAAGGCCCTGTTGCTTATGATCGTCTTATGCAAGGACTTCTTGCTGGCGAAGATGTTGGTGATTATACCCCCCGAGAATTTAGAGGTTTAACCCAACCCACAGAAACACCAAGACCGACTGCTCCATTTGTTTCTAGCGACACCCCAGCCGCAACAGCACAAACTTCTACGCCTGGATCGAGTAATGTCCCCGAAGAGGTAGGATCACCCGAAGAAGTAAACAGGGTAGACACTCAGGTAGAGGACGGTTTGCTTGCTACAAAGCCAGGTGGTCAGCTTTCAAGAGAGGGACGCGATGCCTGGAAGCAACAGCTTCTTGATCCTGACTATGCAGATTTGCAAACTCTGCCTATGACAAGAGAAGCAGGAGAGCAGCCTAAGCTTGGGCTTCCTCCTGAGTCTATAACCGTTGCAGAGGCACCTCGTTCGTTTTTTGACAGGATTCGTGGCGGCATTTCTAGGATTGGGGACGCTCTTTCAACTGAAGGGGTATCTGAGGCATTGGGTCAATTTTCTCAGGACATTATTGCTACCCCTGATATTGGCACAGCGTTAGGGCCAGCATTATCAAATGCACAGGCACAGCTAGAACTAGGTCAGGAACGTGCGGCACTTGAAGAAATGGGTCCAATGGAAATAGCTATGGACGCACTCCGTCGAGGCGATTCGCAATCAGCGATGCAAGCCTTGAGTGCCTATGAGCTGTTAAATCCAACGCCTGACATGGAAATGAAGCTATTGTCAAATGATCTAATCATGCACAATGGCGTATCTGGTTATTTTGTATCCCAAAACGGTCAATTAAAATTCCTTCCCGCAGGATCGGTTGAAGCTGCAAATCTTGGCGAAGCGGATAAGGAGATGTTGTTAGGTAGCACTGGTATGCGTGCGAACAGGGTTATGAATAGGCTTAATCGTGACCTTGCTATGGCAGGAGTGCAGTTTGCACTTGATGAAAATGGAACCCCTATACCAGCGGGTGACGGCCAAGGCAGCAATATGTTTACGTCAGAAGGTTTCGACGCATTGTTAGCAGAGTTTGTATCAAAGGCTAACCAGGGCGATGAAGGGTTTGTTTCTGGTTTGTTAAAATCGGGATTACGGTTTTTTAGTAGAAATGATGAAGGTGCCCAAGCAGCACTTCAGGGATATGTGGATGCGTACAACTTTATTAACCCTGTAGTCCGATACCTTTCGGGCGCACAGATGACAGACGCAGAAGCAAAAAGATATTACACAGCGTTAATACCTGTTCCTGGCGATTCGTTTGCCGTTGTTATGAACAAACGAAGAAAAAGAGAGCTATTAGCCTCTGCGATGGAAGGAAACCAAGCTGCCCAAAGCGAAATTACTGGTAACAGCAGTCTGTTTACACCGCGAAGCGAAAGGGGTGGCATCTTTAGTTCAACAGAAGATTTCAACGGCACAGAAGCTCAGAACGAAATCTTAACAGGACTAGATAATGCTGTTGGTGGAAACGCGGGTGGCGTGTACGGAGATCAGAATTTGCAAAGCGGTCAAGCGGTAGCAGAAGAAGCCGTTGCAGGTGAAACTCTAGATATTGAGATTAGGTAATGAACAAATTTGACTTAATACTCAAAAAGTTTGCTGAAGCTATTGCTCAAGGGGGCGACCGTGATGACGTTGAGGCCCAAGTCTTAGCTTTTGCTAAACGGCAAGGTTATGGTGACTTTAACAGTATAGAAGAGTTAGAACGTGCTGGGATGGAGGGCGTTGAGCGTGATCTTGATGCTTCGGAAACACGGCTAGGCAACGTAGGTCGCAGTCTTGCTCAAGGTCTTACAATGGGCTTTTCTGACGAACTTGCAGGGCTGGGTGCCGCGTTAGCTCCAGGGGGCCGTGATTATGAAGAAGGTCGCCAAGAAGCACTTGCCAGACTTGAAAGAGGCCGACGCGAAAACCCCTACGCTTCGTTTGCTGGTGAAATGGCAGGTGCGGTTGCACCAGGTATAGGCGCGATGCGGGCAGCTTCAATGATCCCGCAAGTAGGCAGAGCGTTGCGATCCCCACGGCTTATGCCTCGACTAAGGACAGGCGGGTTGCCTCAACCTGGCAGGGCAGCAGCTATGGCAGGTCTTGGTGCAGCCGAAGGTGCTGTTTATGGCTTAGGTGCGGGAGAAAGCGGTCTTCAGGATCGATTAGAGTCTGCTGAAACGGGCGCAAAATTTGGTGGGGCAATAGGTGGTGCGTTGCCGTTTGTACCGTTGGTTGGTGGCGCATTACGCACTCGCGGAGCGCGTGGCGGCGATATTCGCCAGACTGTGCAAGAAGGAATGGAAAGGCTTAGACCTAGGGACGCGAGTTTTGGCCCAGCTAGGATTGAAAGAAGAAGTCCGCGAGGGTTGCTTGATAGTGCTGATACTCAACTAGCAAATGTTGGAAGAAGAAGGGAACAAGCATTTGATCAAGCAGAAGGTGGATTTAAAGCGGCAGAAAAAAATTATGACGACTTTGGAGCAAGCCATCGTTTAGGTTGGGAAGATGCGGACGGTTCAACGCAAGGCGGTAGTAATAATGTTAGGCTTGTTGAGTGGTTAAGAAGAAATATGTTTGGCGACAACCAATCAAAGTCTGGGATCGGCACAGATAGCCAGCTATCAAAAGTTTTGGGCAACGATTGGAAAAACGATGAATACTTGGTGCAAGCAGTTAGAAACATTAGAGAGTCATTAGAAGAGGGAATAAAAAGGACTCAAAAAGCACTTCCACAAGACGCAGATGACATCAGATTTGGGATAGAGCAAACTTTTAGAAATGAAACAAGTTTTAACCCTAATCAAGTCAAAAACCTTTCTTTTAAAGATGTTGATTTGTTGCGTAGACACATTACGCGGCTCGAAGGGCAAGGGCTTGGTAACACCCGCACAAAAAACACCTTTACGCAACTAGTAGACAATTTGTATGGAGAAAAAGGTGTTGCGCTACGAACTAATTACTCTCGCTCAAATCAATTAAGACAAGCTTACAATGCTGGTGCTGGTATTGATTTTGAGCAAATAAACTCTCCTTTGCCAATGTCCAATTTGTTTAAAGGAAACGACCCTTTTAGTACTCAAGGGTTACGAATGGCTAGGAAGCAACTTAGGCAAGATCCTAGATTTAAAAATCTTACGGCAGCGCAAAGAGCAGTCAGGTTAAAAGAAGTTGATGCTAGATTCCTTGATGGTATTTGGGACCGCTTTTCAAAAGAACTAGAGGGAAGTTTTAAAGAAGGTGGAGAAAAAGCGGGAATTGCAAAACTGTATAATTTGACAAGGGGCGAGGGCAAAGGGTGGTTAAGACAGTTCTTTGAAGAAGGTCGCTCGGGTGACAGAAAGTTCAAGCAAGCATTAACAATTATTGAAGAAGCAACGCCGTTTAATGTTAAGCACAGAAACCTCTATAATTTTATGAGAGTGGCGGCAATATTTGGATTAGCTAGAGGTGCTTTCGCTAGTGGAGAAAGCGGTCTTCTTGGAGCAATCGACCCATTCTAAAACAACTTTTAGCTGACGAGAAAGGAAAACTTTCCGCAGCCAGAACTTTTCTTGCCGTCTGCTTGGCATTTACGGGTTTTATTATTGTCGCAGATGCGTTGCTGTGGGCTAATGTTCCTAACGCGGCATACGCTTTACTAGGCACAATCTTTACGGGATTGTTGGGTTGGACCGCAGGGCCACGCATAGCTCAATACTTTGGTCCACAAATAGGTGCGATTGCAAAGGGTATAGGCGACTCAGTACGTCAGCCTCGCAGACCTGATCTCTTGGACAACAATCCAAGGTTCAGAGAGAATGACGAAAGATGATTGGGTCGAAGTTTGCGGAATCAAACTCCGCGAACTAGGCATCACAAACTTTACGCCTCTCGAAATCTGCGACATCGGACGTAAGTCTGGAGACGCTACGCTCCAGGCTCCCTCATTAAAACAACTTGAAACAGCTATAAAGCTGATAGATATTCTATCGTGGCTTCGTAAAGAAGAAGTTACGGCTCCTGTGTTAGTTAATTCTTGGTACAGAGATCCTGACTACAATAAGGCGATAGGAGGAGTAATTACTTCAATGCACATAACTTGTGGTGCAGCAGATGTAGTTAAGGTTGGCTATACACCTGACCAAGTAGCCGACGTACTCGAAAGACACCCCGAAAGCCATTTATTTGGCATAGGGCGATACTCTACTTTTACTCATATAGACATTCGGGGCATGATAGGTAGGCCCTCACCTGCTCGATGGTAAAAATACCTTCGTGGGTATGGGTAGCTGTTCCTGCATCTTTGTTAGTATTCGGGTTAATCAATCAGTTAACTGAATCGGCATACTGGCGTGGTATCGCAGAAGACACAGCAATTAGGGTAGAAGAACAACAAGTTGTTATTGATTCTATTTCTGAAAGAACAGACTCGCTTGAGATAGAGTTAGAGCGTTCAGATTCAGCTATCGTAGAAATACGGACCCAGAACCAGATTGAGGTTGCCAGACTTAGAGAGCGTAGCCGTCAGGCACAAATGCGTTCTGAAGCTATTACAGCCAGCTTGAGAGAGTCTCTAGATTCGATTCAAGTCGTTAAGCTAGACGAAATCGTAGAAAGCTACGAAACGCAGATTGCTGTACTAGACTCCCTGGTTATCGAAGAACAAACTCTTACCGCCGCCGAACGGCTAAGGGCTGACCAAGCTCAAGAGCTTATTCTGACCATGCGACAAGAACTCACGGCACATGAGTTCAAAGACATAATCCAACGACGGCAAATAGAAGCCTTAGACAAGGCGATGAATCCATCCCTGGGTCTACGCTTAAAAGTCGATTGGTGGTTTGCAGCTACGGGGTTAGCTGCGGGTTATGTCATATGGGGTAGGTAGTGTCTACAGTCGTAGCGGTTGCTAGTGATCTGCACTGCGGATCGACTATTGGGTTGTGTCCCGACACGGGCATTGAGTTAGACGATGGTGGTTGGTACGAAGCGTCCGACGCTCAGAAGTGGTTATGGAGCGAATGGAAACAGCACTGGCAAACAGTTAAGGCTTTATCCAGGAAGAAAACGCTACACCTTGTCTTGAATGGGGACATGATCGATGGCGATCACCACAGAACTCCCCAGATCGCCAGCCCACTTACAGGAATCCATATACGAACAGCGATGGAGTCTCTTGCTGTTCCGTTAGCTCTTAAACCGAAACAGGTCCATGTAGTTCGGGGGACAGCTTCTCATGTCGGTCGGTCAGCAGAATCAGAAGAGGGTATAGCGAGAGCGTTGCACGGCCAAGGCTGGCCCGTAGAGCAAGATCCTGACACAGGTATGTATTCGAGCTATCGACGCAGGTTAGATATTGGCAGTGTGCGGTTGGATATCGCTCATCATGGTCGTATGGGTCAGCGAGCGAACACCAGGCGTTCATACTCGTCGTTATACGCATTTGATGTCTGGGCTGAAAACGCACTTGATATGTGGCAAGAGATGAAAAGAGGGAATCTCCAAAAAGCGTGGGACGAAAAGCGTCCACCAGATATCGGTATCCGATCACATAATCATCAGTACATGGACAGTGGGTACGATCATCGTGGTGTTACTCGCATGATTGCGTGTCCCGCGTTTCAGCTTGCGACTGAATGGGTCCATAGGATCGCCGCCGAAAACATGGCAAGCATTGGGATACTGGTTCTTGTTATTGAAGACGACGGTAGCGTCGAAGTAAAACCATTGCTGTCTAATGTGTCTCGCACGACACCGATCCAGGGCGAGAAATGAGCATGACCGAAGAAGACATTATCAAAGAGATTTTGGCAATACGGACGCATGAGGGCGATCAGGATTCGTTTACAACAACAGAACTAAGTGACGCGATAGGTTTGAGTAATCCTACTGTGCGAAAAAAACTTCGGGTGCTCTGGAACGCTGGTCGGCTAGAAGCAACCCAAAAACGCATAGCAGGTATAGATGGTAGATCCTACATGAGGGCAGCGTATCGACTTCTTCCTCCGAAGGAAACCCAGGATGAAGGAATCGAATGAACTTGAACGAGTTCTCGAACAAGCTGTTAAAGCGTATCTGATCTGTCAGAAAAGAAACACGGCCCGTGGAAAACCCGTAGGCGACCTTGCCAAAGAATATCCAAACCATTTCAAAAAACTAAAGCACAGCAAGTTCCGTTGGATCGGAAAATCGCCAGATGATATCATCGAAGAGTATCTATCTGGCCTCGGTCAGCCTCGGGCAAGCTATGTATGGCACGTTTTATGTGATATCGTCGCTAACCGTGCTGAGAGGCGATCTAAGGAAGATTAGCAGTTTAGCCTACTGACTACACTCGTAACCGCGTTAAGAGTCCTTAGAACGCAACCTCGCAAGCCTTTTTTGGTTGATTTCAAACAAAATTAGCGGACTAGCTCTTTTGGGTGGTCTGGCCGATGAAATGCTCCACATATCGTCCGCATGGAGCATTACGACCCGATCATCGCGATCCCATTTCAGTCGTCGGTAGATTTGTTTCTCTGGTGGTCCATCACCAAGCGGCACCCATCGGCTTTTTTCGGTCACATATTTTTTCAGGCTCACGCCATCAGTCTTCATCATCATCTCAACTAACGCGACCAGGTTGTGCCGCCAAACCACGGTAAAGCTCGTTGGGTGCATATAGGCGATGCAGTCTGCTTTTCCATAAAGCCACCCCGTAGAACCAGAAACATTCTGCAGCTCAATCGGGAAGACTCTTTTTTCTCGGCTCCACGGTTTCAGTTCCTTTACGTCAAACCGCAACCGCTCGCCAGACAGATCAGGAAAAACTCCCCTGATGTCCCAGTGGTAATAGATGTCTTCATGCTCAGAAGCCTCTACGGGATCAAGCAGAAGTTTTGCAAACTCGTCTTGGGCAGTTTGACCTAGAGACTTGTCCACATAACTCACACCCCACACATACCTTCACACTCACTTCCAAACATATCTACCTGGTCGGGATCGGTTGACCCGAAAACAGCCTCATCTAGTGGGACGCAAGATCTGTGGACAAAGCCAGGTTCCTCTTCGCCCCGCATTGTCATATTTCTAATAGCGTGGTCAAAATCGACTGCTCTTGCAAATTGGTCTGGATGCTCCTGCTTCATCCACCCCCAATATTGATCGCTGTGGTAGGGACAATAAACGCAAGCAGATTTCTGAGGCTTAGGTAAACCCGCCTTCTCCATAATGTTGAAACAATCAATTCTTCGTAACCCAAGATCAACAAGAGGAAATGTGTTCGTAGTCCACTTATGCCAACTAGGCTTCATACGCTGTGCTTCATCTATAGTAATACCTAGCATCGCTCTTACACGTTCTTTTACCCACTGACCCTTAGAATATCCTAAGAGTTCCCTAACCTTTTGGGTTATGGGTGCAATTTTAAACTCTCTAGTGCATTGGCGACGAAGCCCA
>VTLG01010513.1_pt1 | contig 27652 bp, 43 predicted proteins | sample 4694571 | NCBI WGS metagenome assembly VTLG01 (sample SAMN12604809, study PRJNA352737) | marine metagenome | biome: ENVO:00000447; feature: ENVO:00000209|ENVO:00000569|ENVO:01000036; material: ENVO:00002151; isolation source: viral sequences binned using virsorter ...
TATCATTTGGTCAAATTCTAAACCACCATCAATAATGTTTTGAAATATCATTAGATTATCCATACGCCCCCTTTTAAAGTATTGTAGGTCTACTGCTTCTGCTTTTGCGTGTTGACTGAATTTATTACTACCAATAGCTTCACATAGTTCAGGCGATCTGTAACCACTCGTAACCCTTAACGCCCCTGTTCTATCACGAAGGGGTTGTAAGAACTGAGTGGTTAGCAGTCGCAGTTTTAATATATGTTCTTTAGATGGTGTATTATCAATGCCTAATCTTAAAGCAGTATTGCTTCTTGTTAGTTCTTCAAGTGTAAAGTTTTTGGAAAGTTTCATTCAAATTTAGCTAAATATATTTGATCTATAGTATTCTGTATTTCTTTTTTAGTAGCTTCTAATTGCATCATTATATTAGCTTCAAATCTTGCAATCTCAATATCATTGTCTAATACAACTATAGTAGGTACTGAAAAAATATTATACTTTTCTTGTAGTTCTGGATTATGACAAATAACTACATCAGATTTTTCACAATCTTTTAAAATAGAAATATCATAATTATTATCTGCATTCCATTCACTATTAAAATGTATTACAGAAACTTGAGAATAGCTTATAAAAAATAAACTACTTATTATTAATGTTATAAAGCCTTTCATCTATTTTGTCAATTTTATTTTCAATCTTGTTTAATTGTTCTTGTTGACTTTTTAATTGTGTGCCATTATTAAGAATAGTTTGCCTAATTAATTTGTCTTTTAATTCAAATTCTTTTTCACTAATAGGCATTTCAGGTAATGTTTTAGCCACTTCAATTTCTGCTTGTAATGTAAAGTATGTAGCAGATAAAGATATAATACCACCAACAATTAAGATTATAGTTTTTAAATCTAAAGTAAATTCTGAACCTTCGTTTATTTTCATTTGTTAGGACAATTAGAACATTTATTACTTGATACTTTTTCTACACCACTAATACCAAAACAACCTAAAACAACCCAAACAAAGCTATCGTAAATAAATTCATTTATTACAAGGTCTTTGCCTACCCATCCTGTAAGTAAATCAGCTATCATTATTAAACACATTATTAAAAACGCTATAGAACCTATTATAGCTTTTTCATTCCATTCGTTATTATCTTTAAAAATATTCATTATAATTTGTATTTTATTTTACCATTTTCTATATATATTCCTTCAGGTTTTCTAATCACTTTACCATTAAGATCATATAATAAACCTGTTTGTGTTGATTCATTTATTAATTCTTCTATACTAACACCACAAGGCAATCCTGTTTCACAATCTAAATAAATCCATTCTATAAAAGGTATTTCTATAAATACAGTATCACAAATAGGTGGTGGTGGTAAACATTCTTCTATTGGTGTAGGTACTGCATCAGCTTCATCAGAAGCATCTGTACAATCTGCCCATCCATCATTAAGGTAAAACAATCCACCTTCGCCATTAGGCACACATCCATTAGGACTATATTGTGTCCAATTAGCAGGATCATCACCACAAAAAAATCCATTTTGTTCTGCACAATCTAAACATAATTGCTGAAAGTCATATTGTGCAAATGATAATGAAAAGATAAAAAAGAAGAATAGTATTTTTTTCATAGCTAATATATTATATAATTAAACCCAAATTTGCATTCGTAAATGTGCTTACCCCAATACTTTAAATGTACACCTTCTACAAATAATCCTAAATGTTTATTTACTCTAAAGCCAATTATAGCCCCCGTGTCCCATTCTAAGCGTTTTAAGACATTATCTTTGTATTCATAAGAGAATTTATCTAAACCATAATGAAAAGGCATTAGATTTGCCCAAATGTGAACCCAAAAATTAGGATCATATTTATAGTATTCAGAACCTATTACTAAACTAAGTTCTTTTTGCATACCTAATGCTTCTAATTCTTGTTGGTTAAAGTCAGCAATAGCTTGACCAAAATAGTGTTTATAGAACTCATCATTTGAGGTAGCTAATAATTCACCATCTTTAAACCAATTCCAAGAACCATTAATAAATTCACTTGAATAACCAAAATCTTCTGCTAATTGTGGAAACGATTGTTCGCCAGGAGTCCAAAAATCTCTTATAGGAATAAAGCCATAAGGATTGTGAACACGAAAAACACCACCAATACTAAAATCAAAATCATTTTTATTTATTCTTAATCTTGTATCTAAAGAATAGTATTTCAAATCTACTCTTTGATTATCTGTATATTGTATTTTTGTTACACATTTATTACCTAAATATCTTAACCAAAAATTTTGTTCTGTATAATTATCACCTCTTGTTCTTATAAAAGAATAGTTAAATAAATATTCCCAACCTAAAGCATTACCTATTGTAGATTTGTCAGAAAACGCTTTTTCGTTTCCATAATACCAAGTTTTAACCTTATACTCATAATCAAACCTTGCAATCTTTCTAATACCTATAGTTAGGTTGTAGTCAAAAGGATTGATTTCTGTAACATCTTCATAGCCTTTAGAAATAGAAATATAATCTTCATCTTCTACCATACTTGTATTTACACTCATTGATGTATAAATAGTAGAGTATTTGAAAAAGTCTATTTGACTAAATGATAAAAACGGAATTAATAAAAATAAATACTTCATTATGATAATTTCATTATTTTATAAGTTATATATACATCTGCAGTCATATCAGTAGAATTAAAATTAGCACTTGAATAAGCTACAAGTTGTTTGTTTTCTATAGATGATGCTTCTGCACCTGTTGATGCTTGACTACCTGTAAAACAAAATGTTCGTGTAGCAGTTACATTACGCATAAATCTAACATTTGTTTCCCAATAGTTTAATGTTTGTGAAGAATCCCAACCAAAAAAAAGATTAGAATTTGATGTTTCACCAACTGAAGCAGTAGCAATTATTGTTATATTCAAAGGCACTAGCATAAAACCTGAACCAGGTGCAGATAAAAGGACTCTAAAAGTTCCTGCACCCCCTGAATCATCCATAGCTTGAAACTCAGCATTTGATATAGTAATTTTATCAGTTTGAATAATATATTCAGCTTCTATTTTTTTACTTGTACCTGCTGAACTACCTGTTGTATCAGATACATCAACTGCCATTAATAAATCACCTGTTCCTAATTGCGTTATCGCTGACTTGTCTGTGAGTCTTTGTCCTGCCATTGTTTAATTTTTTAATATATTTTTTTAATTTCTTAAAATTTTCCACACTTTGTGGGTATATTCTTTTTTTAGCATCCATATATAGTAATATCTGCACCTTGTAAAAAACTTTTTAATCTGTTACTTCTTGGCACGTTAGTATCTAAATTAATACCTGCATAATAGTTTCTTGTAGTAGGATCAAGGTCTGCACCTGTATTACTTGAATACTCAGGAAAAGAACTTGTATTATCTCTTAAATAATCTATACATCTTTGTCTGTAAAATTCTGCTGCATCAGTAGCTGTGTCCATTAATGGCTTTATATCATCATAAGTAGCAGAAGAAGATTGTTCTGTAGCACCCATTACTACAACACTATTATTACTAAATCTTAGCCTTAAATATGGTGCTAAAGTAGAAAATGCAAATTGAACTAATGCAGGTTGTATATAAGTTTCTACAAGTGTTTTATATGCACCTGATAAAGTGTCTGCTTGAATTTCTGTTTTTAGTTTAGTATCTAAATCAGTACCCAATATAGGTAGTATTTGCATATCTTGTGCTAATAAAATATAAGGCATAATTAGGTTGTCATCTACTGAACCACCTAATGCAGTATCTTTTTTTAATCTTGTTGCTGATATGTATAATGTATGTTGTATTGCCATAGTTTAATTTATTTTATACAGGTGTTGATCTACTTTCTTCTTTTTCTTTTCTTGGTCTTAAAAATCCGTGATTTTTCATTTTCCAAGTTGTTTTTCGCATTTCTGCATCATCTGGCATTGGCATTTTTCCATTAGCAAATTGTTGTGATACTAGCTTAAAATTATTTAAAGTGCCATTAGGTAAGTATTCATTTTCTTTGTATTCTTTTCCATCTACATCTACAAATGTTGAACCCTTTGGTACTCGCCTTCTAAAATAAAATACTCGTTCCCATTTATGTTTGCAGTTAGCACCACCTTTATACAAAGCAATATTATAGGTATTAGAACCGTTTGGTCCAAATCCTTTATTAACTGCTTTTTGCGATGCTTTCTTTAAATCTTCCATTCTATATAAAGTACCCTGTTTAGATTTTGCTACCATTTTTTCACAAAATTTTCTACTTGTTACTTTACCTGTTTTTTTACTAATAGATAAAGTTTGTGAATATCTATATAAAACTCTAAATAAACCTATATCGCTAGAACTATCTGCAACATTTGGTGTACCTGCAGGTGCATATGCAAACTCGTGATACCTACTGTCTATATTGTGTTCATCTAATTCTTCTATATGCGCTTCATACCATTCATCATTATCTAGTGTTATACCTATATCATCAAAATAATCTAAACAAACATCATCATCATCTACATCTATAGACATTTCTACTAAATCTTCAGTATTTATATCTTCTTTTGTTACACCTTCTTTTTCTTGGTCTTCCTCTGACTGTGTTTTAGTAACCTCTAAATCAATGAAATCAGCAGGTTTAAGCGATTTAAAGTATAAATCAAGGTTTATATCATTAACTTTAAATATCTTCTCTAAACCCTTTAAAAGCGTGTTTTGAAAGGGTATAACAACTGTATTGTTAAATAAACTATAAGCATCACGCAATTCATCTGCATTGTTTCCAAGTCCACCACCTTCACTTCTTATTCCAAATAATATAGGACTTGTAACACGATGCCCTGCAAGAATCTGATTAACTGCTTGTTTGCTCATTCCTTCCCAAGCACTTTGTGCATCATTCATTTGTATAGGTTCTATAGTAGGTGTAGTTTCTTTACCATCATTAAAAGTAATTAGTATTTTTCCTGCATTACCACTACCTGCAAACTTTTGATTTAATTGTCTTTCTATAGTTCTTCTTTCTTCTTCAGTAGGCACACCATTACTAAAGCCAATGTGCATTGAAGGTGTCATTCCTGATGTTATATTAGATAAATGAAATTGTGCTATTTCTAATTCCATCTGAATCCAATCAGTAGCTGCTACATAATCAGGTGCAAAGCCATAAAACAAAGCAGGGTTTTTATCTCTTATCATTAATATTTGACTTGCTTGTGTTCTATCTTCTGTGCTAAATGCTCTATATGGTCGTGGTTTATATTCACTTTTTTTAGCTTTAGACCAATCTGCACTATAATAATAAGTATCTATTTCGCCATCTACCATTTTACCTGAACGAATATATTGTGCAGGTATGTGTTTCATCTTAGCAATTTTACTTCTATCTCTTGACCATATAACATTAACATAACAACCACCAAACAATTTTAAGTCCATCGCTAGGTCTTTTAATACATCATCATCTGAATTGTGTAATAATTCTGTTAATCGTAAATATGATTCTTTAGTAGATTCTGATTCATCAACATTAGTAGCTGCTAAACCTTCGCCATAAATCATAGCACCTATTGATTTAATTAATGCACCATTAATAGCACTACCTAAAAATAATTCTAATAAATAATTAGGGTAAAGGTTATCTTCACCAAAAGATACCCATTCATTTCGTGAATCTTCTACTAAGTGTGGAATATTGTAATGCGATAATTTTATTAAATCTAAATTCATAATTAAGGTGTTAAAATTAAGGTATATCTGCAGTTAGATAAACATTATCTGTATCAGAATCATTATTATCGTATTCTGTATATAAAACTTCTATATTGTAATTATTAGGAGTACCACTATCTAATGGTTTAACATTCATAAGACCTGTATAAACAACGCCTTGCAAATTATCTAAATCTAAAGTAGTAAACCCAAGTTTCTTTTGATATATTTTTAAATCATAAAAGCCGAAAGGAAAATCTTTATTATTTAGAGCTATATAGCCGTTATCAGGGTAAAATACACCATCTACTTCTGTTTTTATGTAATATACTCTAAACCTATAAAACCTTTCTTTGTGGTCACCTGTTTGCATAACATTAGGGTAAAACAATTTTTGTTTTCCTGTTTGTTGGCTTGTTATAGCAAATATAGGTTTTTGTGCAGTTTCCCCACCATCTAAAACCATTTTGTCATAAACATTAACCCTAAGATTATTTTCGTATGTAGCACCTGCTACTTCAAATTGAAACATCTATTTTTTTCTTTTTAGGTTTATCTTTAATAAACAAATTGTTTCTTACATCATCCCTTAGTTTCATTATTTGTTCTTGTGTTAAATCATCTAAAGGTATTCTAATAGAATCAATACTTTTACCTTCCCATTCTTTTTTTAATTTCCAAGCCATAGTATCTTTAATATAAATATAAAAATTAAATTATTGTTTTTTAGTGTACAAAAAAAGGGGCAATAAAACCCCTTCTTTTATCTATATTGAGTAACGATTAAGTTCCTGATGTAATAGTAAGTGCATTTTCATCTGAATCAGGTAAACCATCAAATGGGTATTTAGCAGTTGCTGCACCTGCACTTGCAGGTAATTGAATAAGTGCATTATTTTCTTCTGCACCCCATTCTATTGTGTAACCATTTAAATCACCTTTAGCAGTTCCTGTCATTACAGATCCACCTGTTACATAACAACCATTGTCAATGCCTAATAAAAATACATTGTCGTTAGAATCTTGAACAAATATTTGACTTCTTGAATACGCCATTAATCGCAATTCATTTGTCATATCGTGGTCAATCTTTTGTAATGTTACAGATAATGCTTGTGTAAAAAATGTAGTTCCATTAGCATTGTCTGAATTTATAGTAACATTTAAACTTGATAAATTAGGTACTAAATCATATTTAAATACTTCTACAGTACCACCACAACACGACCAATTAGGAAAACCTGCAGTAGTCATTTCAGTTGTGTTTATTGTAGCAACTGCAGAAACATTATTAGAATAAGATTTAGCTATAAAAATAGCCTTTAACCCACCAATAGTGTCTTTACAATCTATTAATCGCCCTCTTGTTATATCACAAGCCATATTATTTATTTATTAAAAGTTAATAAAAGGGGAGTATATTTCAACTCCCCATTTTAAAAGTATTTTTAGAATGTTACACCAACAACTCCGTCAGTTCCAATTCCTGATTGAACACCAAGTCCAAAATTCATTACAACTCTAATATTATCTGAGCCATCATATTGATAAGTTGGTATAATAATAGCTTCAGTCATATCAGTTCCTAAATTAGAACCTACTACTAAATTGTCAGTATAAGTTGCAACAATCGCATCATCTGGCATACCTGGACATCTGTATATAGGGTGTCCTAAATAAGATAGACCTTCAGGATTTAGTGTTAAACCTAACATATTAATACCTTGTCCTGTAGCCGTTCCTGCTAAAAATTGTGAGTAAAAGCTAAACATCTTATTGTTCATATAAAAACCAAAACCTTGCTTAAATTCAAGTCCAGGATGATCTGATACAACTTTATCGTAAACTGCTTTTAGTGCATCATCTATATTAGTAGCATCAGTAGCAGTACCTACACCATTCATAGTCACCTGTGTAAAGTCTGCACAAGCAGAAGCACTAAGACCTGCTTGGTCAAACACTCCATCATCAGATAAGAATCCTGTACCAAAAATACCACCTGCATCTGCAACCCAAATACCATTTTCTATTTGTGCAGCTGCTTGACCTGCTACAACTTGTAATAAGAAATCTTCAAATGATTGTGGAAGTCCACCGTTTTGTGTCATATTTTTTCCAACCCACGTAGGATAAAGAGTTTTTCGGCACACCTCACGATTTACTTTCAAATCAGTAACAGTAAGTACTCTTTCACCAAGTGTAGTAGTACCTGCATCATTAAATGCACACGCAGCAGCTACAATAGGATCAGAAGTAACTAAACTACTAATTACCGCTTTACTTGTTAAACCATCCATTTGTCTAACATAACCTTTTGCGATAGTATCATTTGATTTGACCGCAGCAGTTACGTAAGGCAATGCTTGTTCACCTGCATAAGTAGTAGCAGGGTTTATGGTGATGTCAAAATCACGCCTTTTGCTAATGTTCGTTGGAACATATTTATTCTTTGCCATATTTAAATTATTTATTGTTAATATAATACGCTGCCCTTTCACTCGCTGAAAGTTTAGCCAAATCAATAGTAGCGTTAAAATGCTCACCTTCAGGATTGTATTTAATACCTTCCGTTGCAGGTTCGCCACTTAATTCTACTATTTTACCTTTAAGTTCTTCAACTTGTGTCATTAGTTCGCCAATGACTTCAGAACTCATTTCTGTTTTATCTTCTTCAGTATCTTCTTTTGTTTCTTCAGATAATTCTGCAGATGCTTCTACTTTATCTGCTTTTAAATCAGCTACAGCATCTTCTAAATTTTTAATTCTTTTTTCCATACCTGCCCAATCAGCAACATCTGCTTCATCGTGTCCTGGCTCGTGTTCCATTTCTTCTTTTGTTTCTTCAGACATTTCTTCAGATTTTTCTTCTTCAGATGCTTCAACATCTTCTGCTTCTTTTTCTTCACCTAAATCTAATATTTCAGATGAATCGCCAATAGTCATTTTATTGCCATTTTCCATTGTATAGCTTCCTGCAGACAATGCTTCTGCTTCGCCATCATCACCGATAGCAAATACTTTAGATCCAATCATAAATTGCTCATCTTCTGTAGCAATTACACGACCATCATCTAATTTCATTTCAGCGTAAAATTTCACGCTATAAGATTTAGGTTCATTTTTCATTTTTAAGATATTTAAAATTTTTTCTATAGTTCCCATAACATTAATAAATATAAAGGTGTTTAAATTGTTTATTTCTTTTAGCGTTTTACTGTCTTATTTTTAATTGCTGCACAGACTTTAGCAGCAGTTTCTCTATTGCCGTATTCTTTCATTTGGTCTTTCATACATTCATCCCAAGAATACTTTAGCATCGCTTTTCTTTTAGCATAAGCTACATATTCTAACATCTTGTATTTTTTCTTGTATTTTCTTTTACCTTTTTTAGTATATAATTCTTCTTTCATTGTAGCAGAACTATGATCTTCACAAGGCATATATAGTTTAACACCATCTACTGTGTGAGGATGTGCACCTGAACACCCTTTAAACATTTCTGCATATATCATAGCTTCTTCTTTAGTTCTAAATAAAGGTTCACCATCTAATGCACCTACAGGATTTAATTCATTCTGTAAAATAACATCTTTTATTTTTCCTAACATTACCTCATCAGGGCAATCTTCGCATACTTCATCTAATATATCTACTTCTTTAGATGCTTCTATTAGTTTATCTGTAAAATATCCTTCTATACTAAATCCTCTTACTTCTTTATTCTTTATAGCTTCCCAAATTTCAGGATTGTTTTCTGCAGATACCTGAACAAACCAAGTACCAACAGGTAAATTTTTAAAACCATACATATTAGATTTGTCATATTTCTTATCCTCTTTAATCCAGGATTCAACAACTGTTAAACCTTGTATTGGTTCTTTGTGTTCAAAGGTATGATTATTGTTGTTTAAACTCAACATAAATAGCTTCTGTGCTTGTTTTATAGTTTCCTTAGTAAAAAACACATCGTATTCTTCATTTGTGTCTTTATCTAATCTTGGAATCTTTTTATCAGGAATAAGTATTGCACCTACTAATTGCTTTTTTTCTTCATCTACTTTTGCTAACGATAAAAAATCATTATTAAAAAAAACAAAGTTTTCTTCAATAGCAGGAAATTTAACAACAGAAATTGCATCTACGCCAAAGTGGTCTGCAGTTTCATCTATAATTAATTCTATAAGTTTTTTCTTTTTTGCCATAACACTAATAAATATAAATTTGTATTTTTTGTTTATAATGTAGCTTGAATATCCAATTCTTCTTGTAACGCTTGTGCATTAGAAATATCATTTTCTACTACAAATGCCTGTACAGGTTGTGTTTCACCTACTGCTACATTTTGTATACCTTCTAAATTTGGTACTAATGAACCACCTAATCCTGATTGTGGAATAGAAGGTGAACCACCAGAAACACTACTACCACCATCACCAAAAGGTAATTTAGTAGCTTTAATTTTAGCTACATTTGCTAAACCTGAAGCAATCGCACCTGCTGCCACTATAGGACCAAATACAGGACCTGCACCTACAGGTGGTCCTGCTAACGCTGCAGCTGCTGCATTATATGTATTAATTAAAGTAGAAGCTACTGCTAACGCTTTACCTGCTTTAGATTCTTCACCCATTAAACCTGCAATTTGCCCTAGAGAATTAGCAACTATAGTTCTTTTTGCATCTGCAGTTAATTGTTCAGTTTTTATTTCAAAATTAGATGTTTCAGTAGCGATTTTTTTACGCCTTTTCATTATCTCATCTAAATTATCAAGTTCTTTTTGTTGGTTACCTAATTTTTCTAAGGAAATTGTTTTTTCTTGTTCGCCACGCTTTTTTTGATCTGCTGCTAATTCTCTTTCCATTGTGTTAATTTCAGTAACTACCCTTTTTTGTTTTAATACTGATGCAGTTTGTAAATCTAAAAATCTAGCTCTTTCATTTTCAAGTTCTATCATATCTTCTTCAGATGATTTTCCTAAATCTATAACTGCCTGTAATGCTTCTACTTTTTTTCTTTGTGTTTCTAATTCTAAATCTGCTACCCTTTGTTCTTCTGTTACTGCTGCCTTTAATGCTACTAATCTTTCTTCTATAGTTTTAGTTTCATCTTCTGCTAATAATCTTGATTCTGCAATAATTTTATTTGCTTGTGCTCTTACAGTTATCATAGCTCTTTCTTCATCTCTTACTTCTTGCAATTTTCGTGTTAGTTCGCCCATTGCTTTGGTCTCTTCTTTTACTTCATCTGTAATGCCTGCAAAAGACTCTTTAAGCGCTTTAAATGGATTTTTGAACTCTATTAATTTTTTTACAAACAATTCTAATCTATCTCTAATAACATCAAATGCTGCGCTTAATTGTGAAGATACTCTTTCAAACATTCTTGCAGTTTCTATATTGCCACTAAATATATCTTTTAACTTCATAAAAGCAGCAATTATTAAACCAATTCCTAGTGCCTTAAATGCAACCCCTAAACCTTTTGCTGCACCTGTCATTCCACCAAGACCTGACTTTGCACCTTTAGCAGATTTATCAACGCCTTTTACACCTTTTTCTACTTGGTCTATGCCTTTTACTGCATCCTTACTTTCTACTTTTAATTTAATTGTTTTTTCTACTGCCATATTAAGCGTATTATTTGTTTAAACATTCTTCTAAAACTTGTGTGGTATTGTTCCATACCATAAGCAAAATCTAATTCTTTATCTTTGTATTCTACTAATTGTAAATGGTCTATAGTAGGTATTATTAATTTGCTTGTTGATTCTATATATTTCTTTAATTCCATATTAAAAAGTCATTGTTTTGAAATTGTATTCTATTGCCATTTTGGTATAATGCCCAATTAGTATCAAAATTTAAAGAGTGTATTCTTTGTAGTGTTATATTAACATCTAGCGTAAATACTTTTACTGTATTATCAGCAGTACTTTTTGCATTTATTACTAATTTTTTACCACCTGTTTCTGTATCATCTGCAGATGTTATTTCTAAAGAAGAATTAGAAGAACCACTTTCTACCTGCACTAATTCCCTTTTACCTAAAGCATCACCTATTTGTGTTACTGAATTATTAATATTTCTAAATGCAGTATAATAAATAAATTGTTCTGTAACCCCAACTGCACCACCAACATTACTATTACTAACAATAGTAGCCATACCATTTATTTGAATCATCATATTAGATGTATCAGGTATTGGTATAGATAACTTTTTATTATCCCCTTGTATATATGATGCTACTGTTTGTATATTGGTAGTAGTAGCTAACATTATTAGCTTATGCGATTCGCCAGATACTTGTGGCATATTTGTAAACTTACTGACATATTTAATACCTAAATCATCTTCAGTTTGTGGTATCATTAATTTGCTAAACTTAGTGTTTGCAGAACCTCTTACAAAGTTTTTATTTAATTTAGCTTTAAAATAGCTTTTAATTGCAGGTCTACTTAATGCAGATAAAGCACTAGTTATTTGTTTTAAAACAGGTAAAGAATAAGGATTGTTTTCATTTCCTTGAACTTGTACACAAGCTATTAAACCATCTAATGCAGGGTAACTACTATAGATAGAATCATAATCTAATGTTTTGTCTATTTGTGCATTTGGTAAATTTTCACAAGAATTAGCATCTGCAAATACACCTGTATATGGTGCAGCCGATACGCTTGGTGTACATCCTGGATTATTTTCAGGACACCATAAGTACCAATTATTTAAGTATAAATTATTACCACTTGAAGGTGGTAAATAAGATGCTTCTGCACCAAGATTAATTGGCATTGAACCTATTGCACCTAATGTGTCTATTGACTTTAATAATACTACTTTTGTAGAAACATTATTACCGACTTGATAATTATGTATATTTATTATTCTCCAATATGTATCTTTAATAAATATTTCATCATTAAATTTAAAACTATATATATCTACTTCATTTAGGTTTAAATAGCATTCCATTAATCGTGCTTCAGAACTATATGTAGCGTTTAAATAACTTGACCAATATAAACCATATAAAGTGTTTACACTCCAAGTTGAATTTATATTATCACCATTAAAATTAAATATTTGATTATCAGGATTATCAGGTGGTGCAAATCCCCAAAACAAAGATTTATTTGCAGATGTTAAAGTATACGTATATGTAGATGCACCTGTATCAACATCCCAAGCAGTACAAACAGGGTACTCGGTAAATTCAAATGCAGTCCTTGTTGCAGGTATTGTTCCGTAATTTATAGTGTGCATAAAAATACTTACTGTATCTGCAGAAGCATAAGTTTGTATTGGTGTAGGATCACCTCTATAATAAAATATTTTTGGCTTTGTATTCTTTAAAACATCTACTACACCATCAGGTGTGTTTTCATAAGAAAAAACATAATGAACTGCTAAATTACCTGGTCCTAAAGGATTTATTTCACCTGATGAATCTCTATATACATCTTCTACTCTAAAAGGTGCAAATATAGAATTATTTTTTAATTCTCCTGTTGCAAACTCATTGGTTGTATTAGTTTCATAATACTTACCCCAAACATTGTCACTTGGATTAAATTCTGCAGTTAATTTATTTAGTAAATCTACATCTTCAAGGTCTGATAAATTAATTATCTTTTTTTGTAATGATGATGTATCTTTAACTACTATTTCTTTTGACACATCTAATTTTTCAGTCCAATTCTTTATACTACCACCTGCTAAATAATCTGTATATGGTTCTATTAATAATTTTGTTGGGTCGCTTGGATCAGCTATTATAACCATATTAAACCTTTCTAATATATCTTTTAAAAAGTCTTTTTGTGTTAAATTAGGATCAATACAAGCTGCAATATCTATTGTATTTCCTAAAGGGTTTTGTGAATAATCAAACCATTGTGCATCTACTTTAGTTGTAATTCCACTACCACCTGTAAATTGAAAAGTTCCTGACGCACCCACATTAGCTACTACATCTTCAGTTACACATACTTGTATTCTATATTGAGCGCCTACTATTGGTGTTTGTGTTGAAAAAGCAAAATAAATAGGGTTCAATGTGTCTTGAGTAGCACCACCTGTAGACCAACTTAAATTTACATCTTCAGCTTCTAATATACCATCACTTTCATATTGTGGAACACCACCAACAACAGGGATCATTCTTGCCCTTGCCGTAGAAGGTTCTGAAGCGTCTGTGCTTCGCATTGAATAAATTTGTAAATTAAAGCCTGTGTGCATAGGTGAAACAAATTGAAAAGTCTGACCATCTGCAAGTAAAGCACCTTGATTATCGTTAGAATCACTAAAACCAACTGCATCAACCCATTCATTAGCACCTATTATTGTAGCACCATTAAAACCTGTAAAAGTTCCAAAACCATCACTTTCTGCATCTAATAAACCACCAGGAAAATTAAGTAAATTCAAAATAGGTGGTACTACAGAATCTAATGTATTGCAAGTGGTCATAAATATTTTGCCAAAATAAGAACCATCTATAAAACTTGATGTATAAGAAAATCCTGCATTTGCTATTATTAATTTTAAAACGGCTTTTAATTGTACTGCAGGTTTTAATTGTGTTATGCTTGTCATTTTATCTGCAGCTTCTGTATCACTATCTAAAGCACTAAAAGTGGCTTGATTCATATTTAAATGTATTCCTGTGCCTTGTGCAGTCATACCACCAAAATAAAATTTATCAACTTCTGATACTGTCATTGGGTACATAACCTTTTGCACCCCTGCATCAGAATCTCTTAATGATACACTTGAGGTGTTTAAAAAACTTGAACTGCCCCCTTCCCAAGATAGTTTGATATTATCATAACTATAAACGTGGTTTAATTCTGAACCTATTGCATCTACTACTTTCTTATCGCCTATTTCTGCAAACAAATCTGCAGTATTAGCCATTATAACTATTTCATATTGCCTTGCCTTTGTATATACTGCTTGTAGTTTTAAAATTCCTTCAAATTGTGGTGTAGAACCAACAAACACTACTACATTAAATTTTTTAGTTGTGTTAAATACTAAAGTTTCTAAATTTACATTATACCAATTTTGAAAGAACTCATTGTTGTTTTCAGTAAATGGTAATTTAAATGTTTGTGAATAACTACCCTTTCGTGTTTCAGGTTCTTTAATATCACTAAATTGAAAATTTAAAGATATATTAGGTGCTTCTTGTAAATCCAACTCATAAGCAGTATCATTTGTTGTGGTTGTATCAGGTGGTCTATATGCTACTATTCTAACATTCATAATTGTTTTTTTAGTTTATGTGGGTAGAAATTGTATCGTTAGCGTGTTCTAAATTAATAGTATATTCTATTAAGCCATCGTTAGCAGATGTTTTTCTAATAAAACTACTATCTGTAATCATTACTGCTTTATCTGTATTTTCTAATAATGTAGATGTGCTATCTGCAATAATATACACTTCTTTAGACACTAATAAACTTTCTATAAATGGCACATATTGTTCAGGTATATAATCTGTGCTTATAGTTTCTTTTATTTTAGCATCTACTTTTAAACTTTCTGCACCTCTACTATAATTAGTATAGCTATATGTGGCATCGTTATATTCACCCCTTAGCTTACTAAAATTGTTTCTTTGTATATCTAAAGTTTGAGTTGACTTCATTTTAAAATTGTAGAAATCCCAACACCCCATACTATTTAGCCACGCTAACCTGCGTATTTTATAGTCTTTAGGGTTACAATCATCTTTTATAAACCAATACATTCTACTCATTTGAGCATCACTATTATTTATAACGTGTATAGAATAATGTGTATAGGTATTGTTGCTTGGCTTTAAATTACTATCTATAGTTTGTGCTTCTAAATTAGCTGGACCACAACCAAAATGTAACAATCCTTGATCTGATGTTGTTGTACCACTTGGTACTGCACCACCTTGTCCTGTAGCATTAGTTATGTCTGCAGTAGTTCCTGCAGTTGTTTCATTATAATATGCTACTCTAATTTTATAAGCATCAGAATCAAAATCTAATCCTGAACCATTATTGCCATTTAAAAACGCAATACAATGATAATCGTTACTATTTACATAATTCACTAAACAATTACCCAAGTCATCTGTGCCATTAGTTCCATAATTACTATATTTAGATAATATAGGTGACAACCTTAAATCTGATAACATATACTTTGTATTAGCACTCATTTGATATTGAGGCATTACAGTTATTTGGAAAAAAGTAGAAGTTCTTGGTATATTATAATCCGACCTACCATTTATATAGTAAAATGTAGCATTAGCAGTTGTAGATGTATCTTCTGTAGGCATAGTATTAGCAGCAGAACTAAATTCTTGATATGCTTTTACATATATCTTTAAAATTTGATTATTGTTTAAAGCAAAAATATCTGTAGTGGGTGTTACTCCTAAAGTCCAAACAGCAGATGTATCATCTGTGTCTGTGTCGTTAGGGTCTTTTATGGTTCTTGATAATTGTGTTTTTACTATTTCTTTTACATCAAATATTGCAGTTACATTAGATGTTCCTGTTGTAGAACCATTTTTTCTTTGTTTTATCTTAGCTAATAATGTGCCTGAAGCATCATCTATTCTTATTTCTAAAACAAATTTAAAATAAAACAATCCTGATATATCTGTTTGCTTTACAGAATATGGTATAATAGGGTTACCATCTACTATAACAGGGAATTTTGAAGATGTGTTAGTTGGTGTTTGTGTTATTGATATTGTACCTAATGCCATAATTAATCTTTTAATATTTTTTCTAATGATTCTTCTAAATCATCTGCAAATGCTTTTGCTATTTTGTCTGATTGTTTTTTTAATTGTGTTGTAAATGGTCTTGTAAAAAATTGTGTTCTTTCTAAACCTCTTTGATATATTGCCCTTTGTATTAAAAACGCTAAACTTTTTCTTGTAACAAATCTACCCTTTTCATCTCTTGCAGCTCTTAATGGTTTGCTAACTATCCATCTATCTATAGCACTTCTTGGTGGCATTTTAGTTGAAAATTTAAAAGGACTTCCTTGCCCCCTCATTTTACCACTACCTTTAAAACCACCTGCACCCTTTACACCCTCATCTACAAATTGCCAATAATCCTGTGCAGCACCAAATTCAAATTCTAATGTTACACTTGTTTGTGTATTAGTAACCAAATAGTCAAAATCATTATATAATTTATTTGGACTTGTTGTTTTCTTTTTTCTTCTTAATACCGAACGCCCTTCTTTAACTACATTTCCACCTAGTTTTTGTAATGCTTGTATAGTATTTGAAAAATCCATTATGAATTAGCTTCTATTGGTGAAATGCAAAGATTATTTGGATTATTTACTTGCATACTTAGTGTTGCACTCCATCCTGTTAAAAGATTGTTAAATCGTGCAGTAAATGGTTCACAAGTAATTGGTAGGTCTAATACTACTTCACCATCTACCCAACTTGTGCTATACAAACTATGATGAAATTCATTTATAACATCTTGAAGAATTTGCAGGTTTTCGCTAAGAGTATCTACCCTTCCTAATCTTTCTTTATTTGGTGCATCACCTAATTCTTCATTTATCATATCTAAAACATATATAGTAAATGAATAAGTCAATACACCTTTATCTACTACTGCCTGTCCTGGTTCTGCATAAAGAATAATGTAATCTGTAGCACCTAATTTATTAATATCCACTTCATCCATAAAACCACTATGAAAAGAATTTATTTCATAATGTTTATCTGCTATTGTTTCTAAAAAACCTACTACATTTCTAAAAGTTATCATAATTACTTCTTTGTTTTGCGTTGTAATCTTGAGAATATGCTAAATAGGTTAACACCTCAAGAATTGGTAATTTTGTTATTTTATCTATATCTAAAATATTATTAGATAAACTATAAAGGATGTTATACCACCCCCATTTGCTTTGCATTGTTACGCCTTTTGTTGTTTCATTTCCTGTGCTTTCAAATAATTGTGCGAAGTCCTGGCTAATGCTTTTCCTAAAGTCAAAAAAAAACCTAAGCTATTTAATGCTATATCCATTGGGCAGTCTTTAAACAACTCTTCTTTAAATTGGTCAGGGTTATAACTTTCTATTGCATATCTTTCACCCCTTTTAAATGAGATTCTTCTATACAAAATACTCATTATAATATGTAAATTCTTTACAGGTTCTTTACAATATGTTTCTAAATCTATATATTCCCCTGTGCTTATTTCTGATAAATTAGGACAAAAACCATATTCTTCATCTTTAAATTCAAATATCTTTTTAAATTCTTCTTTATCAGGTTCAGTATCTATTAGCTTTTTAATTATGCTCATTATTTCTAATAAATCTTTATATGCCATTTTCTTAATTACAAATGGACTTGTGCCACATAACAATGATAAACTTAATATTGTCTTTTTCTTTTCAGTTCCTTTACCTTCTTGTATCTTTACATATTTCTGATATGTTTCTATTGTTATATCAGACCAATTTTCAGGTATTGTTAATTTAACTTCCTTCATTACTAATAAATATAAAAATTAAAAATTTGTTTTTCTATAGTATATAATACTTGCCACTATGATTAATTGATAGTTTATTTAAACACAAGTATCTTGTTGCATCTACTAAATGGTCATTTACTTTTACAGGTGTATTTAATACATCACCATTTTTATCTGTTGCCCATTTATAACCTCTAAATTCTTTTATTGCATTTAAACTATCTTTTGTTATATGCAATTTATACCTACGCATTATATCAATGCCTAAATGTATTCCTGCACCTTTTTTAGCAGGTTTTATATTGAAACCTTGTCTATATATTTCTTCTATTGATTTAGGTTCTGCAGAATCACCTATTATTTCTGTTTGTCTATCTATACCAAATTCTCTTAGCTTATTTGCTAAATCAGTATTAGTTAAACGCTTTTCATATAGCAGTTCTTTTATATATAAATTATCATCTAATTGCCTTACTTCTACTAATGCAGTAGGACTATTAGTAAAGCCAAAATCTAAACCATAACCAATTAACCTACCTTGCACATCATCTACCAAATTAAAGTTTCTAAATATCATTGTTTGTACAGAACCAATTTCACCTAATCCATACACCTGCCAATAGTCAGGATCTAAGTCTTTTAATCTTTCTATTTCTGCTACAGTATCTTCATCTAAAAAAGGATTTGCTAAATATGTTGATTTTATAAATGTGCAATCTTCACGAACTATTACCTTGTCATATATCCAGGAATATGGATCAGATGGATTGTAATCTAAATATATTTGTCCTGTAGTTCTTAATATTAATTGTTGCCAATCTTCATAGGTAAATTCGTTGGCTTCGTTTAACCAAAGATAATCTCGCTTTCTACCTCTAATTTTTTGACTTTGATCTATAGATATATGTTCTATAAGGTTTCCATTTAGTTGGTAAGATAATTCTGATTTATTATGATTTTCTTCTTTGTATAATTCTAATTCTTTTAATAAATTAATTATATCACGATAGGCAGTTCCTTTTAAGGCAGGTAGCGTTTTTCTGCATATTGTAAATACTTTACCTGTTTCTTGTAAACATCTTACAATAAATAATTGACAAAGCGAATAGGTCTTTGAACTCCTTGTGCCTCCCTGTAAGCAAGTAATTCGTGTTTTAGACCTAAACGCCTTGTTAAATACATTTGTAGTTTTAATCTTTGCCTGTGTCAATAACTTCTATTTTAAGTTCTGTTAATGGCTTATCACCACTTGTTATATCTAATTTTTCTGCATAACCCCTATCTCTTGCCTTAGATTTTAAGTAGAAGATTATACTTGTTTCTTTACCTCTTGCAATATTCTTTATTAATTCGCCTTCTACATAATCTATTTGTGCTTCTTTTATTTCTTCAACTGCTTTAGCAAATTCTTTATCTTCACGCATATATTTATAATATGTTGATCTACTTATATTACCAGCTTTTTTACAAGCGTGGTATATTAGACCTTGCGTTTCTTGTAATGCTTGTAATAGCTTTTCTTTTTTTTCTCTTGACATTTATTTAAATTTTATATAATAACTAATGTAAATTATAATTGGTGTGCTTAGAACTAATGTAATTAAGTTTAAATGTGGCTCACCGCAAAAACCAAATATGTGCTTTACTATTTCCATTCTTTTTTATTATGTACAATTTGTACAATTTAAATTATTTTATTTTAACATTATATTTGTTATCTCTTAGATAATTATATAATTCTTTTGCCTTTATTTTATCTTCTTCTTTTATTATAATTGTAACAGAATCATCTTCTTTTTCTTCTTCTATTTTATCTATATTAATATCTAAGTCAATATGCTTAAAACCCCAATCAATTAAATTATCTATATCAAATTCATTAGCTAATACATCTATATCAAATTCACCTGTGTTTTTATTTAGCCTTACATTTAATTCTCTTTCTTCTTCTTTGCTTAAATTCAATATAATACAACCGACTTCTTTGTGTTTTAATTCTTTGCAAATCTTCAAACGCTGATGACCACCTATTACTGTCATATCACTATTTACTATAACAGGATCAACTAAACCAAATTTTTCAATAGATTGTTTTAGGTCTTTATACTGCTTTGTGCTAATCTGTCTTGGATTATATGTAGCAGGTTTTAATTTATTTATTTTTATTTTTTCTATTTCCACTTTTTTTAAATCTTTTGTTAAACTCTATTTTAGCATATATTTGATGGCATACATTTTCTAAATGTTTTATCCTGGCAAACATATTAAATGAAGAATCTTCTTCTGCTTTTATATGGCAAAATCTACACAACCCCATCAAGTTTTCTATATAATCTTTTTTATCACTACCACCCATTCTACGACCTTCTAAGTGGTGTATATCTACTGCTCTATCTTGTTCACACATTTCGCACATAACAAAATCTTGTTCACCATAATCAAAGAAATCTAAATATAATTTAGTGTGCTTTTTCACGCTTGTTTCTTCTTATGTGCATATCATCATTATTACCTTTTACATAAAATCTTTCATTACACAAATAACATTTGCCATTTTTTATTAATGACATACTTACACAATTACAACAAAATCTAAATATCTGATTCATTTTTACAACTATTTTTATATACTGTTTCTAATTTGGCTAACGTTTCTTTTACACAACTTCCACAACTGCTAGTTTTTTTATTAGCATTAAATACTTTATTGTATAGTTTTACTAATATATGTTGGTCACTTCCTGTTATTTTACCACTTTCTAATCTTGGTAATACTGATTCATATATAGAAATCTCATCTTCTGTGAATTGTCTACTATATGGAAACAATTTATTTAATGCTTGTTTGCGTTCTTCACATCCACAATCATCACCTAATACTGCTTTAGCTACTTTATCTATTCCTGTTGCTTTTAAAACCTTTTCTACTGAATCGCCTAAACCTTTGCTTTTTTTCATAGTATTGCTATTAATAATAAACCTATTGCTATTAATGTTATAACTCCTAATATAATATTTGCTATAAAATCTTCTTCATCTTTTAACATATTATTTTTCATTTATTAAATACTTTTTTACATTAGTTATTGCTTTGTGTAAAGTGTTTCTATTGATCTTTGTTTCTCTTTGCATTTGATTTAAACTAAAACCTTCTTTGTAATATATTTTAAATACTTCTGCATCAAACCAATACAAATTCTTTAATTTTTTATTAATCCAATTTAACCTCTTTTCTATTAACATTTTTTCTTCTATAATATCATCTATTTTGTCTTCAGAAATTTGTTCTACTATTTGTGTCACATGGTATTCATAATACTTATTGTACTTATAATAATACCTACTTGTCTTACTATAGTATTGATTTATAATTACCCTAGCAACATAAAAGGTCATTTGTTTTTTTTCTATTATTTCATTAATTCTTTCTTGATCGCATTTATATAATTCCTCTATAACAAAACTTAATAAATCATCTGTACCATTACCACCACTTATATTATAAGCTATATCTTTTAGCTTATTATAGTTTTTTATAAGGTAATCATTTAACATATTTTATTAATAGATGGTATTTTTGCTTGTTTCATTAAATTATATTCTATATTAGAAATATTAGAAATATCTATTTCTGCTATATTTCCAAAAACATTGTGCAGTTTCTTATAAATATAATTCTTGATGGATTCGTTTTTTTTCAAATCTCTTAAAATAAAAGATAAATTAGCACCAGAATCAAATAAAATTATAAACAAATAATTGTTAGTATCTACATAATTATTATATGTTCCGTTGTTTCTTGTAGTAAATAATGTTCTTTTAATTTTCAAAATAACTCTTTTTGTATTGTAGGTTTATAGCTTGAATCATATCTTTTATTTTGTCCTTTTGGATATGGTTGTATATCATAATTTAATTCTTTTTTTAATTTTCTTACTTGTTTTTTGTTTCCTGTAAAATATATATATCTGTGCTTTAAAGGTCTATTTTTTAAATAAAAATTTTTTCCATATTTTTTTCTAATTAATTCTACTCTATTTTTTTTTCCTCTAAATTCATCTGCTATTGTTATTCCGTGCAAGTGTTCTTTTCCTTTTATTTTCCAATCTGTTCTTTTAGCACTTAACCCTGTATATATCCAATTAGTTGCTTGGTATATATATCCATTATGACTCATTGATGTATCAGCATAACTAACTATTATTAATTCAATTTTTAATAATTTTAAACATCTACTAACAAAATAACTTAAAACATTTTTTTCTAAATTATCATTTACACATAATCTGTTTAATTCTAAAACTTTATGCGAATTATGTTTGCCACAAACACCAACACATAAAGAGCTAGATGGTGGACTACCTAATGTGCATATTCCAATTAAATTATCATCAAATAAACCAAAAGCGTAACTAATACTTGGTATTCTTTTAGCATAATGTTTATACAATAACCATTCTTTACATAAATGTTTAGCAATAGATTTAACTTTATATTTTTCTTTTATACTCACAATTTACCTTTTAAATACCTATCTATTGTTTCTAATGCTTCATCTATTCCTGTGCAGATGGTTGCCATATAGCCCCTTTCATTAAGTTTGTTCATCCATTCTATTTGCTCTTTTGATGGTCTACCCTTTTTTGTTTTTAATTCTATTGCTAATCCTGCATAAATAGTATTCTCTATTCTTGATATTTCATATATAAATAAATCAGGAAAACCTTTTTTGTAGCCACTCTTTTTTGCTTTTATGCGTTGGCTAAAATGAACCTGATATTGTCCACCCATTGATCCACAATACAAAACATTTTTTAAATCTAAATATTTACATACTGCCTTTTGCAATTCGTATTCTTTCATAATGGTTTGATATTAGTCAAAGAGGGGGGTGTCATAGAACACTAAGGTTGGGCGATGACCAAATCTAACAACCTTTAACACCCCTTAACCTCTATGATGTTTCTCTATTATATCTAATTTATCTTTTGTTGACATTTTATCCAAAACCTCACTTATCATTTTTATTTTTTCTAATTTTGACAATATACGCCAAGTTTCAGTATTTATTTCTTGTTTTGTATAATATGCTTTTCTTGAGTATTTAAATTTTTTCATTATAATTACTTTTTAATAAACTTACCACCACTATTAGGATTATACGCATAAGTATATCCAAGTGACTTTAAATGACTTTCATATTCTTTTTTAGCTGAAATATCCATTCTTTTATATAATACCTCATCATAATAATCAGGCATTTTATTTTCTTTCTTTTTATTAAAACCATTACTAACCCACCTTTTTAATCTTAAATTTAAATTCCAGGTTCTTTCTAATTCCCACCTCATTTTACTACCTGACTTATTTAATTCTGACCAATAAGAAAAAAAGTTTTCTAAATCATCATTATTAAAATCATTTTGGGTAAATACCGATTTTTTAAAATCGTGTATTCTATTATCTATATTACTTTTACTTTTACTAATACTTTTACTACTACTAATACTAATACTAGCATTACCATTGCATTGCTTTCGCATTGCAGTCGCATTATTCCACCTTTTATTAGCATTCTCTTTTGCTTTATTACTTTTAATATTTATATCTTCTATATGCTCATTTAATCGCTTAGAATAAAAACAACCATCTTCAACTACAAATAAATCAAAATCTTCTATTACTTGCTTTAATTTGCCAGGATCACATTGTAAACTAAATGCTAAGGCATCGTAATCATCTATACATAGTTTATTTTCTTCATTAAATAAAAGTTCTAAAACTGCCCAAAATATACCATAGGCTTCTATTCCGAGTTTGCTTCTTAGCTTAATTATTTTATAATCAGTAAAGCTATTAGATTGATGTAAAAAGTAAGTTTTTTTCATTGTTTAAAAAGGTGGTTCGTTAGTTTCTTCTACATAAGAATCTTCTACTAATAGTTCTTTAATCATTAATGTATTGTAGAATCTTCCTTTAAATTCATTACTTCTAATATAGAAATTAATATTGACTATTACTCCTTCTGCTAATTTCTGTGAACTTTCTATTACATTAATACTTTCTTGTCCAAATACCTCAAATTGTTGTATATGATTAAAACCTGTATCTAATTCTTCTATTGTAATTAGCTTTTTAACAAAATCACCTTTTTGTGTATTTATATTTACTGATTCTATATTTTTTATTTTACCTCTTATTTTATACATTTTAATTTATTTATTAATTATTACTTCTTTTAAATTGTTCAGATTCATCTTCACTAAAACATCCTAACTGATAAAAACCTGCTAACTTTAATACTGCCCTACTCATCGCCCTTTTTTCTGCCATTTCGCTTACATAAAAACTATTAGTGTTTCCATCCTTAAAAGTATTACCTTTTAAAGCAGAACCAAATGTTTCTATTTCTTTGTCACCATATTTAGCCTTAGCTTTAAATACTGCAAAATTAGGTTCACATCTAATTACTTCAAATTGAATACTAATATTTAAATTAGCTTCTATCTTGTTTACGCCTGCCCTAGTTATTATTTTATAATGCTGATGTGAAAATACATCTTCACTTGTTAAATTATTTTCTACAAATAATCTATTTAATATTTCGTTTTTAGTTTCTGCCATCTTCAGTTATTTAAAGTTAAAAATTCGTTTAAATTAATGTTTAGATAATTACAAAGAACATCTGCTTCTTTCAATTTAAAGTCACCTGTAGATTTTAATTTACTAAGCATTGTAGGGTATGATACACCTAAAACTTTTGATAAATCTAATTTGGTTACTTTGTTTTTATACATCGCAAAATCTATAATATCCTGCCTTCTTTTATTCAAATCCATATTAATTATATTTAATTTATATACTAATTTAGTAAAATTATTTTAATAATAGAATAAATTTATTTAATTCTATCTAACCATTCACCAAGTGTATCAACCATTCCATTGTCTTTATTTAAATAAGAACAATTACCTGAATGACTTTCTTTGTGTTTTCTAGCTATTTCATCTGCAAGTTCTTCAGGAAAAGGGTTTTCACCTTCCCATTGTTCCCATTCTGCTTGTTCTTCAGGTGTTCTATGTACAACAGAATGTATATCACAATCATATAAAGTATTTAATTTATATTCCCTGATATAAGCATATTTAGGTGAACCATCTTTTTTTTTGTATCTGGTATGCACTTTTTGATCTATAGTTTCTATTGGTACACCTGCTTCTTTTAAGTTTCTAATACAACCTTGCAGGTCTGCTATTCCTAAATCTAACATAGCACCTTTAGTAGTAATTGATTTTCCTGTTAGTAGGTAATCATAAAGAACTTGTTTCTGAGTACCTTGTTTAAAATTAAAGTTTTTCATTATAAAGTGTGTTTAGTTATAAATTGATTATTAGACATTTGAACTATCAAGTTTTTAAAACCTGTTATTTTTTCTTTACTTGATTTAATGTGATTTTGAAATTGTCTTACTTCCTTAGTAGAAGAACAACCATTTAATTTATCAGTAAAAAATTTAATATCTTTTTCTTCATTATTAATAAACTTTTTAAATACCATTATACTTGTTGATATTTGTTCTACATCCATTTGGATATTTTTATATATTTTAGTCATCTTTTTATTTTTAAATTAAAATTATTTATTTTCTAATGATTTTCTAACCTCATCAAACCAAGCCAACAAATCGCTTTGGCTTTTTTTATCTTCCTTTAATTGACATTCAAAAGAAGAATTTTTTAATCTTGGGTTTATATTTTTTTCAAAATACTTATAAAGTTCATTAGTAGCAAAATCTAAAACTTGTATTATTTCACTATTGGATATTTTTATTTTAGTCATCTTTTTTGTATTTAAGTTGTGTAGCATTATTGCTATCGTTTCATCAAATATATAAAATAAATTTAATATAACAACTATAAATAAAAAAAAAATTTAATAATAAGTTAAGAATTATTGTTTTGACAGGGTTGTCAAAGGTAGAACAATAGGTAATGTGCCATTGTTTAAAACAACACCACAAGCGATTTTATAAGTTTTAGGGAAGAATTTACTGTATGCCATAGCGTATGCTTGTCTATTTACACCTACCCCACATTGCATAGACCATTTAGAACCCACATAAATTACTGATGCTTCCGTATGTATATGACCTTGTACAGTTGATTGTCCAAATTGTAAAGCCTTATTAGCAGCAGCGTTCCTGCCACTTGTTCCTGTGCCATGTGTATAGATTACGCCATCTATTTTATGTACTTCTTTAAAATCCCAATTAGGCGTTCTAAGGACTTCGCTATAATCTCGCACCCATTTCTTACTAACGCCTACTTCAAAGCTCTTACGCCTTACAATGGCATCATGGTTTCCAACACAAACTTTAGCGTGTCTAAAGTGTTTATACCACACTTGTATTTTGTCTATTGCTCTATCAAGTTCTTGACCTGCACCATAACCATCAGGGTCGGCAGTATGGAATGAGCTATAATGATTATCAATAATATCGCCAATAAATACAACTGTATTACATTGATATTTTTCATAAGCTGCTAAACAATGGTCTAAATATCCATCAAGGCAAAAGGGTTCGTGCAAATCACCAATCACTAACACATTTCTTAAATCGCTTTTTTCTTTTTTTCTATATTCTTTAATTAGATCGTGTTCGTGTTTTGTAAGCCTTAATCTATATTCTTTTTTCAAATTATTTTTTAATTTTTTCTATTGACCTTCCTGCAAAGTATGCAGAATACACCACCATTAGTAATGTTTGATAGACAGGAATATATGCAGAATTGATTTTAAATTGACCAATGTTGCCATCAAAGAATGATATTAAAACAAATACCATTGTTAAGAAAGCTAAGGTTATTGGTCTAATATTAGCAGGTAGCCATCCTGCCTTAGAATCTGCTTCCCATCTTCTTGTAACTTGTTCTTGTGCCTGGCTTTCAGCTTTAGCTATTATTTCACGCAAGTTATTTTTTAATTCTTTACGTTCTGCATCAGTCGTAACAACATTATCAACAATCTTATTAACACCATTTAAAAAATCACCACCTAATAATTTGCCAATAAAGTTCATATTGAATGATAATTTAATTTGTTTCTGTATTTTGTTTTGTTGTTTTCATCTTTGTAAGCAACTAAGATTTGCCTTCTGTTATCTTTTATTTTCCAACTAACGTGAACCCAAGCAGGAAATATTGGATCGCTTGTTTCAGTAGCATCGCCAAATTCTAATATCATTTGGTCAAATTCTAAACCACCATCAATAATGTTTTGAAATATCATTAGGTTATCCATACGCCCCCTTTTAAAGTATTGTAGGTCTACTGCTTCTGCTTTTGCGTGTTGACTGAATTTATTACTACCAATAGCTTCACATAGTTCAGGCGATCTGTAACCACTCGTAACCCTTAAC
>VTLG01013046.1_pt1 | contig 27652 bp, 9 predicted proteins | sample 4694571 | NCBI WGS metagenome assembly VTLG01 (sample SAMN12604809, study PRJNA352737) | marine metagenome | biome: ENVO:00000447; feature: ENVO:00000209|ENVO:00000569|ENVO:01000036; material: ENVO:00002151; isolation source: viral sequences binned using virsorter ...
ACCTGGACGTGGAGTATCTTACACGTACTTAAAGAACTTTGTCCAACTGTGCTTTGATATGGTACAGAATCAGATGAGTATACAGATTTCTCAGGATTACTCATCAATGGTAAACTTTGCAAGATGTAAGTGTCTTGGAGCAAATGTATTAAGGGGTCCAGATCAAGTACCGTGGGATGGAAAATTAAACTACGATTTTCAACTATGGATTGACTCGGATATTGTCTTTGATACTAGCAAGTTCTGGCAGTTATGTGATCTTGCAGTTCCAGCAGAGGGAGAAGAAAGAGAAATTACAGCAGGTTGGTATGCTACTGAAGACGGCAAGACTACATCTGTCGCACACTGGTTAGAAGAAGATGATTTCCGTAAGAATGGTGGTGTTATGAACCATGAGACTGTGGAATCGATCAGCAAGCGTAAGAAGCCATTCACTGTAGATTACACAGGTTTTGGATGGGTTATGATTAAGAAGGGCGTCTTTGAAAAACTTCCATATCCTTGGTTTGCTCCTAAGATGCAAATATTTGAATCCGGTGCAGTTCAGGATATGTGTGGAGAAGACGTATCATTCTGTTTAGATGCCATTGAGGAAGGGTATGATATATGGTGTGACCCTCGTATTCGTGTAGGGCATGAAAAATCTCGCATTATATAACATGGGAGTTTTTAATAGTAAGCATCCAGATTTTTCTATGAAAACTGATGAACAACTCTGGTATGAAATATCAGAAAACCTCACCGAACTCTCTCGTAGAGACAAGGTTAATTATCGGGTCCGTGCCTCGAAGGAGTCCGTAATAGAAAAATTAAAGACATTAGGTCTTACTTCCGAAATATCAATCAAAACAAAGGAGAAGAATTAAATGGCAAAAGCAGTTGCATGGAAAGTTGATGGTTACATAGAACCAAAACCGAAAAAAACTCGTCAGGGAACAGGAAAACACTCAAAATACGCCGCGAGTTCTCGAAATTCCTCTCGTAAAAAATATCGAGGACAAGGAAGATAACATTTAGACGCCCTTTTACCTTCAAGGGCGTTTTTTTATTCGTATAGATAGATTCAGAGACGATAATTTTGGAAAAAAATGGAAAATTTAGAGAAAAAAATGCTTCGTGAGATTTCAAATGATCCAATGACACCGAAAAAATACGATTTTAGAGTTTCTAATGACCTTTATGAGAAAAAAACCGATAATTTTGACCAAGATATTGATCTTGACCTCGAATATGACCCCGAATCTGTTCCTTTAGCTGAATATTAAGAAAATTTAGTTAAAAATCCCTAATAAATAATATATAATTGTAATATTAATCATTTTCGATGCCTATAGAAAGGATCAGTAAAGGATTTAAGGATATTAGTATGAGTTTTCAGGCTAATCCTTTATCTAATGACCTAATTGCACTTAAAAATGCGAATGCAATTGCTCGTTCGGTCAAAAATATCGTATTTACCCTTCCTGGGGAGAAATTTTTTAACGAAGAGTTTGGTTCTAGAATAACTGCAAGCCTTTTTGAAAATATAAATGACGTAACAGCATCAATTATCGTTGATGAAATTACCGAATCGATAAACACATATGAACCTAGAGTTGATTTAACCTCTGTAGAGGCATTTCCCAATTTTGAGAATAATCAATTTGACGTAATGATTGTATATGAAATTATAGGAGCAGATGTTCCACCACAACAGTTAGAATTCGTTTTAGAATCAAATAGGTAAAATGGCATTAGTTAATTTTGCAAATCTGGATTTTGCCCAGATAAAAACAACTCTTACAGATTATTTGCAAACAAATGCAAATTTTACTGACTATGATTTTGAGGGGTCCAACCTTTCAACTGTTTTAGACCTATTAGCGTATAATACCTATATTACTTCATATAATGCTAACATGGCAACCAATGAAGTATTCATCGATAGTGCCACTTTAAGAGAAAATATAGTATCATTAGCAAGAAATATTGGATATTTACCTCGTTCTAGAAAAGCAGCACGGTCTGCAATCAGTTTTTTCGTCGATACTACTAATATTATACCTTCTCCATCAACAGTAACCCTTAAAAAAGGTGCTGTATCAACAACTTCCGGAACTTTTGGTAATCAATCCTATGTTTTTTCGATTTTAGAGGATATTACCGTTCCAGTTTACAATAATGTTGCTCAATTTGACAATATTTTGGTTTATGAGGGCACTCTTTTAAGTAGTAACTTCACATATAGCACTAGAAACCCAAATCAAAAGTTTATTTTACCAAATGTTGGCATTGACACTGATTTAATTGCTGTAAATGTCAAAAGTAATGAGATGTCTACACGAAAAACCAAGTATAGCACTCAAACTAGTCTTTTTGATATTAATAGAGAGTCAAAAGCGTATTATTTACAAGAAATTGAAGATGAAAGGTATCAATTGTTCTTTGGAGACGGTATTTTTGGAAAAGCACTAGAAGAAGGGAATTATATCACTGCTGATTACATTGTTTCTAATGGTGATACGGGTAATGGGGTTGGTCAGATGACTTTTGCCGGAACTCTTACTTATGATAGAAATGCAACTCTTTATAGCATAACATCTGGTATTTCTTTGATGACTACCAATGAATTTTCGACTGGTGGGGAAAATATTGAGAGTGTAGAGTCAATTAGGAAGTTTGCTCCACGAATATATGCATCACAAAATAGAGCAGTGTCTGCCCAGGACTATGAATCACTAATTCCAGCAAGAATTTACCCCGAAACAGAGTCAATTTCAGTTTTTGGTGGTGAAGAGTTAGTTCCACCCCAATATGGGAAAGTTTTCATCAGTATTAAACCAAGAACGGGTGATTTTCTTCCAAATATCATCAAAGAGAATATTAAGATGAAATTGAAGAAATATGCTGTTGCTGGAATCGTTCCTGAAATCCTAGATCTTAAATATCTCTATATTGAAGTATTTTCGAAGATATATTACAACTCAAATCTTGCTCAAACTGGAACAGAGGTTTCTTCTTTAGTTCAAAATGCTGCTACTAAGTACGCTGAATCAACTGAGTTAAATAGATATGGTGCTAGGTTTAAATACAGTAAATTTTTAAATATTGTTGACCAAAGCCAAGAAGGTATCACTTCTAACATCACTACAGTTCAAATGAGAAGGGATTTAAGAGTTATATTGAATAAAGTGACAGAATATTCTATTGGATTTGGTAATGCTTTCCATATTAAGAATATGTCTGGATTTAACGTTAAATCTAGTCAATTTCTTGTTGATGGTTTTGCTGATCCAGTTTATATTTCTGATATTCCTAATTCTTCTGGAGCAACGGGATCTCTTTTCTTATTCACACTTCCAAATGTGAATTCAACGAGTCCTAGAATTGTTAAACGGAATGTTGGTAGAATTAACTACCTAACTGGGGTTATAACTATACATCCTATTATTGTGAGATCTGGTAAAATTAGAGATGGACAATCAATTATAGAATTGTCAATATGTCCTAAATCCAACGATGTAATTGGATTACAGGATTTATATTTGCAACTAGATATTGGTAGCAGTACTTTTGAAACAGTTGTGGACGAAATTTCATCTGGATTGGATCCCGCTGGTGGAAGTTACACTGTAAGCTCAAGTTATCAAAATGGAGCATTAGTAAGAGTATAAAATGGCAGAAAAAAGAGTCCAATTTCAAAACATTGTTGAGAATCAGCTTCCAACGTATGTTCAAACAGAATTTCCATTAGTTTCGGAATTTCTTAAGAGTTATTACATCTCTCAAGAATTTCAAGGTGCTCCTGCTGATTTAATACAAAATATTGATCAATATGTAAAAATTGATAATTTAACAGGTTTAACTGAACAGGTTGGATTAGGATCTGATGTTATATTTTCTGATACGACGATACCTGTTGATTTATCCAATTATCCATCAGGAACATCAGGATTTCCTGAGACTTATGGTCTTTTAAAGATTGATGATGAGATAATTACATATACTGGACTTACTACTGCAGGTTTTACTGGATGTGTTAGAGGATTTAGTGGTATTACCTCATATAGGGCTGCAGATCATCCAGATCAGTTAGTTTTTAACTCTACTATAGCTGCTGATCATGAAAGAGGGTCTACAATAACCAATTTAAGTAATATTTTCCTTAAAGATTTCCTATTAAAGACAAAACATCAACTTTTACCTGGTTTTGAAGATAGGAAATTACATAAAGATTTAAATAAGAATGTTTTTATTAAACAATCAAAAGATTTTTATAGAAGTAAAGGAACTGATCTTTCTTTTCAGATTTTATTTAAAGCATTATATAACGAAGACGTAAAGGTTATAAAACCTAGAGATTTTCTTTTTACACCATCAAATGCTCATTATATTATTACTAATGACTTTGTAGTAGAAGGTGTAGAAGGGGATCCGATGGATTTAGAGAATTCTACTCTATTTCAAGATCCTTATGGCAATCCATCATTTATTGAAAAAGCATATGCTCCAATTACGAATGTAGAACAAATAAATGTAGGACTTGCAAAAACTTATTATAAACTTAGTTTAGATGCTGGATATAACAGAGATTCTAGAGTAGAAGGTGCAACTTATGGTACTTTTGCTGTTCATCCAAAAACTAGATTAATTGGACAAGTATCTGCAGGAACTACCACCTTTGATGTGGACTCTACTGTTGGATTTCCTAATTCTGGTGAATTATCTGTAAGATATAATGATAAGAAATTGGGAATTGTTTCTTATACATCTAAAAATTTAAATCAATTCTTTGGAGTAAGTGATGTTATTGGTATAATTAATGATGCAGAAGATGTTGGAATTAACACTTATTGTTATGCTGCGTCAAATACTGGTGATGGTAGTATCATTAAAGTACGATTAAGTTCTGTACTTGAAAGTCTTAATTATGGAAAGAATAATCGCTATTATTCGCATAGTGATGTTGCAAGAATTAAAACATTAGGTATTAAAGAAAAAAGTTTTAAAGGAACTAATTGGTTTTATAATATTGCAACCCAATATAACGTTAAAAAAATTGAATTAATTGATACTTCAGATCAAACGTATCAAGTAACTTTAAAAACAGAACATTCTTTTAGAGTTGGTGATAATGTAATTTTAGTAGGAAGAGATACTCTTGAGAGACCAACTTCTACAATTAGTGAAATTAAATCTCCAATATCATTTATAATAAAGGGTCAGGGAAATCTTGCCACTATTGATACATATACCGTTAAAAGAGTTCTCTTAAAAACTATATCTAATACTTTTCCAGATGCATCAAGATTTTCAACTAACGTACAAAATTTATATAAAAAAGGTAGTGATTACTTAGTTGCTTCTCCATCTATCCCTTCCTATAACGCTCAACCACTTAACGTTTCAAGCAGACAAATTGATCTTAATGGAACATTTCCTGCAGGAAGTGCATTTACAATAACTTCTACTTTAGATCATGGATTTTATACTGGAGATGCTGTTTGGTATACTCCACAAAAAGAAGCTGAAACTTATTATGATTCTTTTGGTAAAATTCAAACAAGAATTGTAACATATTCTTACCTATTCGATGAAGGTTTATATTTTGTAAAAAGATTAGATGCTTATACAATAAGATTAGCGAAAAGTATAGCTGATATTTCTAATGGAGTTTTTATTATAACTGATAATGAAATAACAGTTACAAAGAACAAAATAGAACCCTATAAGTTTAAACTTAAATCTTTAGAATCGCAAAAAATAGTAAGATCTCTTCAAACTCCAATACAAGATTCTGAAACATTTGAGACTTTACCTGGTGCTACTGGTATTTTAATAAATGGGGTTGAAGTTGAAAATTATAAATCAAAACAATTAGTTTATTCTGGAAAAATCGAGGAAGTTGAGGTATTAGCTCCAGGTGCAGAATATGATATTATCGATCCTCCACTTTTGTATATTGATGATATCACTGGAATCGGAGCTACTGGATTCGTAGATGTAGAAGGCGAGTTACAACAAATAAGAGTAAAAGATCCAGGAGCTGATTATCTCAAAACACCAATAATAACAATTACAGGTGGTAATGGTATAGGAGCATATGCGCTTCCAAATATGGCAACCAATGAGTACTCAATAAGTTTTAGTGCTCAAAATGTAAGTTTAATAGGAATTGGAGAGACAGTTTCTACAATTGGATTTTCAACATATCATAAACTTAGACCTGAAGAACCAGTAATTTACAATACTGATGGTCAGGATGGTATTGTTGGATTAGTCACATATTCCAAATATTTTGTTGGTGTTGTGGATACTTATACTATTAAATTATATCCAACACAAGGAGATTCTATTTTAGGAATTAATACTATTACTATTACTGATTATGGTGTTGGAAATCATTCTTTTGATACTGTTCATAAAAGAATGGTATTAAGTTCAGTTAATGTCATTAATCAAGGAGAAGGATATACTTATAGACAAAGATCTTTATATCCTGTTGGTGTTAATACTTCTAATAATGTAATTACTATTAAAAACCACGGATATAAATCGGGAGAAGTTGTTAGATATTCTTTGGGTGAAGGTTGCTTTGGAATGCAAGGAATTAGTAGTAATACTGATTATATACTAACAAAACTTGATAGTGATACTTTTAAATTATCTAACGTTGGTATAGCAACAATTGATTATGATATTTATTATCAGAGTAAGCAATTTATCAATATTGAATCAACTGGTATAGGAACTCAATTCTTCAATTATCCTCCTATCGAAGTTAATGTGCAAGGAGAAATTGGTATAACATCTATTGTTGGTTATGGTACTACAGCAGTAGGAACAATACATCCTGCAGATGGAGTAAGTTTTGCTGCTGAAATTCAACCGATATTTAGAGGAACAGTAACTGGAGTACATCTTTCTGAGAATGGAGTAGGATATGGCAATTCTACTGTTATGGATTATGTGAGACAACCATCTATTAATTTATCTTTTGGAGAAGAAGCTCAATTAAATCCTGTTGTTGTTGATGGAGCAATTGCTGAGATTTTAGTTGAAAATCCTGGTAGAGGATATAATTCACCACCTGATGTAGTAGTAGAAGAGCAAAATGGATATGGTTTTGGTTGTGTTGCTACTCCAATATTAGCAGAAGATGGTAAAATAGAATCTATTAAAGTACTGCAACCTGGTGAGGGATATACTCAACAAAATGCAATAGCTTTCCTTGAATTTCCTGGAGGAGGAGCAGAATTTAAAGCAAATCTTCAGAAATGGCGTGTTAATCTAGTAGGGAAACATTGGGAGCAATTTACAGGAGATGATGGATTTATAGTTGATGGTAATATTGGACTTCAATATACTCATCTATATGCTCCTAGAATACTTAGAGAATCCATTTATTCAAATGATCAGGATGGTAATACTTTATATGGACAAAATGATTTAACTAAACAAAACGGATCAGAAGTTTCTTCTATAGGACATTCACCTATAATTGGATGGGCATATGATGGAAATCCCATTTATGGTCCATATGGATATGCTACTAGGAGAGGTGGTGTAGTTAAGCAAATGAAGTCTGGGTATAAACTTGATTTAAAACCCAATAGACCATCTGAAGTATTTTTCCCCGAAGGATTTTTCATTGATGATTATACTTACACTGAGGTAAATGATGAAACAGTTCTTGATCAAAATAATGGAAGATTCTGTGTTACTCCTGAATTTCCAAATGGAACCTATGCATATTTCGCTACAGTTGATACAGTATCTGCATCTGCTGGACCTTTCTTAGAATATAGAGAACCAAAATTCCCATATTTAATTGGTGAGAATTTCCATTCAGTTCCTAATGCATTTAATTTTGATATTCATTCAAATCAGGACGAAGTTGGTCTCACTACACAAAATTGGTTTAGGAATACTGAACCTTATAATTTGATAGAAGATGATATAACTTACAAATATGCTTATATACCAAACAAGTTAAAGCAAAAAGTAGATATTCTTTCTACTACTCGTGGACAAGTTCAAAATATTGGTATTACTAGTGCTGGAAAGATGTATCAAATTGATGATACAGTTATATTTGATAATAATGATACTGCAGCCGTTAGAAAGGGTTCCCGTCTTACTAATGCGAATGGAATCTTGCAGATGGAGCATGATCCTAATTCTGGTGCAAAGGCTAAAGTTTCTTTACTCGAAGGAGATGTTGTTACAAGTGTAAGTGTAGCGACAAGCACTATTACTGGTGTTGAGTTTTATCCTGTTGAAAAAGCAAATGGTGATTGGATTGGTTGGTGTGCAAATCCCCATAATTTCTTACCTAAAGATATAATATCTGTTTCTGGATTATCTACAACTTCTGCTGATATTGAAGGATCATATAAAGTAGGAATTTCAACTAATTTATTACAATTAGTTGGTCTAGGTACAAGTAATCCTACAGGACTAGGAAGTACTTCTGTTACTGGAATAGTTACTTTCCTTAATGTTAGTGGAATTCTTGAATATCCAAATATTAGAGAGAACGATATTCTTGGAATTGGTACTGAAAGAGTTAAAGTTTTAAACATAGATAAGTTATTATCACGGATAAGAGTTATAAGAGCATGGGATGGTACTGTAGGTGTAGCTCATAGCATAGGAACTACTTTATATGATGATCCTAGAAAACTTATTATTAATGCTGGATATAAAACAACCACTGACAATAAACTTAATGAACAACGTTATTTCAATCCTATAAATCATGTTGGAGTAGGAACTAGTGTTGGTGTTGGTATTGGATCAACTGTTTATTTTGCGAATGTGGGTCGTAATGTTGATGGTGTTGCCGGAGCTGGAAGAACAGGAGTCTTTATTCCCACTAGAACCATGTGGATTGAAAACCACATGTATCAAACTAATGATGTATTGACATATTCTCCAGGTAATGGAAGTGGTATAGTTGCTGCTGGTACTACTGTTGATATACAAGGATCTGTATTATTTGACGGTACTGGTGATTATATGACCAGTACAGATAGTGCATATGAACTTGGTAATAGTAATAATTTCACCATAGAAGCGTGGGTACAACCTCAAAATACATTAATCGGGCAAATCTTCAATACCTCTGTAGGTAGTGCTTCTAATATTGGATTGACAATTAATTCCACTAATGCTGGTGATATAAGGCTTTTAGTAGAAAACGATGCTGGTACTGATTTACTTGACATAACAACTGCAGCAGGGATGGTTCCTGTAGGTCAATGGACTCATGTTGCGGCATCTTTATATGGCACTGCTGGAAAGGTCTTTATTAATGGTGTAATTGAAGCAAGTGGTACTTTAAGTGGTACTCGAACAGGTACTGGTACTGTAGTTCATATTGGTGCTCATAAGACTTCTGCTTCTCAAGATAGGTATTTTAGAGGAAAACTCTCTAACTTGAGATATGCTAATGGAGAAGCAATTTATACTACAGCATTTACACCACCAGTGCTGCCTACAACGAGGACTAGTCAAGCAGCAGCATCATCTAATGTCAAACTCCTATGTTGCAAATCACAGGTGTCTGCCGCTGCCACAGGGGTCGTAGGTGCTGCTCTGAGTGTCTTTGGTGATACTAGAGCAACTGGAGAAAGTCCTGCATTCCAAAATTGGGCAGGTGCTGGAACAACATTAACTGATGGACAAACTCTTTATACTGCTAGAATATCAAAAGATGAACTTGGACTTGCTACTTGTAAGGTCTTTATAAATGAAGCTGGAAGTTGGTGTGGTATAGCAACTACACATCGTAATAGTTCTTCTATACTATTCTTTACCGGAATAGGAACTGGAGTATATCATAGTTTTAATAATAACTTTGAGACTATTACTGGACAACTTCAAAGGAATTTGGTAACAGTTGGTACTTCTGGTACTCATGGATTAAAACCAAAAGATACTGTTATTGTTCGAGTTAATCCAGATAATTCAGGTATTGTTACAGTAAAATATAATGATTATAATAGGAAACTTACTATTAATCCAGTTGGATTTACTACTGCTGGAATAACTACAGCAACTAATACTTTCACTGTAACTGATCATGGATTTACTAAAGCTGAGAAAGTTGTTCACATAGCAGACAGAGCTGATCATTCTACATATGGATTAGATAATCAGAGAATTTATTATGTAGTCCCAGTTGATAGAAATAATTTTAAATTATCAAGTACTTATTATAATGCTACTAGACATAAGCCTATTGTTGTTAGTATTGGAGCTAGTGCCTCCAGTGGAACTTTAAATCCAGTAAATCCACCAATAGACGTATATCAAGATTCTACTATTACTTTTGATCTTTCAGATTCTTCATTATCATATACGGTTGGTACAATATCATATCCAGCATTTGATTTCCAATTATTTGCAGATAATGATTGTAAAAAAGAATGGAATAAAAATCCAAGTACTAAAGAGTTCCAAGTTAAAAAATCTGGTAGAATTGGAATAGATACAGATGCTAAACTTGAATTAACTGTTAATAAAGATGTTCCAGATACCTTATACTATAGATTAATTCCTGTATATGAAAGTAATCTACCTACAGTAAAAGCAGAAATTGATATTGATAAAGATGTTCTTGATGGACATGAAATTAATTCACATTTCAGTGTTTATAATGGCAAACAGGTTATTGGTGTTGGATCAACTAATACATTCACTTATACATTAGCAGCAAATCCTGAAAAAGTATCATATGCAGGTACTACTTCCGATTTAACATATAAAACTAATTCACCAACTGCTTTTGGACCTATAGCAGAATTCTTAGTAACTGATGGCGGTAACAATTACTATTCAATTCCTGGAATTAAGAGCATTCAATCCAACTTAGGTAAGTATTGTATAGCAGAAGCAAGCAGTGAAAATATTGGTAGAATCACTAAAACAGAAATTGAGAATATTGGATATAATTTCCCTTCAGATAAAACATTAGAACCTAGTGTTGCTTTACCACAAATTGTAACAATAAAAGAATTTGCTCGTGTTTCTCATGTAGGAATTACTTCTGTGGGAAGGGGATACTCATCTCCACCAAATTTACGTCTTTTTGACGGTAAGACCGATGAGTTAAAAGATGAATTTGCTGCTAAGTATGATCTTAAAACTCAAACAGTAGAAGTTCTTAGAAATACTAATGGAATTCATAATGTTACACCTTATATTATTCCTACAGAGAATACTAATGGAGTTGGAATTGCTACTGTTGGGTTTAATACGGTTACTAAAGATGTAACTCTTACTTTAGCAGTAGGATATACTACGGCTGGATCTTTCCCATTTACATTGGGTGATAGAGTTTTAATTGAAAATATTAGTGTTGGAGTAGGATCTACAGGAACAGGATATAATTCTGCAAGTTATAATTATAATACTTTCCCTCTAATTGCAATTGATGAGAATATTGGAGGAATTGGAACGGTTGCTTATAGTCTTAAGGATTATTTAAAGGATGGAGAAAGTCCTGGTGTTTTCCATGCTCCTAGTTCTGCTGGAAGAATTGTAGCTGAAAAATGGTGGCCAATATTTAATATTGAGGTTTATCCAGCTGATTATTTAGAAGGAGAAATAGTAAAAGTAGATGATGGAACTGTGGATGGAAAAGTTGGTACTGTTGATAGATGGGATAAAAAAGTTGGTTTATTAAAAGTATCTACTATTGATGAATTAAAGAAAGGTGATGTTATTATTGGACAATCATCACATGTTCATGGACGTGCTAATAGAGTAGAAGTTTATCCAGCAGATCTTAATTTTGGTGCATGGTCTAAGGTATTCCACGGATGGGAAACTGATTCTGGAGTATTGAATTTCCCATTACAGAAAATTGAGGATAGTTTCTATTATCAAAACTTCTCTTATTCACTTAAGTCTAAAGTTGATTATGATACTTGGGTTGATCCAGTAAGTACATTAAATCATACTTTAGGATTTAAAAAATTCTCTGATTATCAGTTAGAAACTACTACTGATGAGAGTATGATGAATGTAGGATTGAATACCGAAACAACTGCTATTGAAGCAGTTAATGAAATAATTGGTTTTGGAAATCTAAATGCGGTAGCAGATTTTGATCTAGTTAAAGAAAATTATAGAAGAGTTGGTGGTGGAGCACAAGGACAAGGTGGTTCTATCTTATCAGATGAGGTTATATTTGCAAATAGAATTCTTAGTGATTATGAAGATTCTCAATCTAATAGGGTTCTTACTATAGATGATTTTAGTGGAACATTTAATAGTAATCCACGACCAACTATTTACGGCATAGTTGATACATTTACTCTAACTGAGCATAGAGCAAAGAAATATTTTACATTAATTAAAGACCAAAGATATACAGGTCAAAGACAAATAATGATAGTTGACCTTATTCATGATGGTACTTTTGGATATATTAACCAATATGCAAAAATTGATAATGTTTATGATCTTGGTTCATTTGATTTCCAAGTATCTGGTACAGAAGGTCAAGTTCTTTTCTATCCTACAAGGTATAAGAAGAATGATTATTATGTTACTACTTTAGCTTATAATTTAGATGACAATTATCTTGGTATAGGTACTACAAGTCTGGGATGTGTTTATATTGATTCAACAAGTACAAAAGTTGCCGCTGCAACAACTACTACAGTTGTAGGTATTGCTACAACATATCGTTCTGCTAAAGTTTTGGTTAGTATAACACCAGATGCTGGTGGAGATGGATCAACAATTAATAGTGAGGATTGGGAATTTGAGGAACTTAATATTCTCCATGATGGAACTACTGTTGATTTACTAGAATATGGTGAAATGGTTACCAGTTCTCAAAATCTTGCTCAAGGATTTGGAACTTACTCTGCTTATATTGAGAGTGGAACTGTTAAGATTGATTTCCATCCAAATACTGGAATTGGAACCACTTGTATAGTTAATACTATGCAAGTAGCAATTGGAAATACTACTACTGGTATTGGAACCATTAGTATGAAACATGCTCTTCTTGAATCAAGGACTACTACTATTGCTGCTGCTGGTTCTCCTGTTCCTGTTGGTATTGGAAGTTTCCCAACTCAATTTAATCCTGAGGTTGATGGTTATGATGGTGCATATTTCATAATTCAAGTCACTGATACTACAAATACTGAACATCAATTATGTGAGTTCTTTGTTCTGGAAGATTATAGCGAAGAAACTGGAATTGGAACTGCTTATGATACTGAGTGGGCAAATATGGAAACCCTTGCTGGGTTAGGTACTGTTGGAAGTAGATTGCAGAAGAATCAGGGTGGTGTTTCTTATTGTGAAGCAACATTTACACCAAATGCAAATATTGCCTGTCAGGTCAATACTTATATGAATGCATTGAAAATACAGGATGATGATAAAGATACTATTGAGTTTAATAATGGTACTATTGAAACAAATTATGCAACCTATAGAGGAACTTTAAATGACATTAAGAGAGACTTCCCATTAACTCATAATAAGGAAGAAATTTTCAATAGAGATTTTGTTGGTAATGCTTCTACTGTTGTAAGTGTAGGATCAAGTACTATAACACTACCAAACCACTTCTTTGTTACTGGGCAAAATGTTACTTATACTCATGCAGGAATTGGTGCTACTCAGGCAATTGGAATTGCTTCTACTTCTTTTGGAGAATCTGGTGGTGTTGGTATTGGTACGACTGATAAAGTACCTTCAAGTGTATTTGTTGTTAAAGTTGATGCTGATACTATAAGATTAGCATCTAGTGCTGAAAATGCTCTTAAAGCTATTCCAGAACATTTGAATTTCACTAGTGTTGGTATTGGTTCATCTCATAGATTTACTGCGAAAGATGCTAATCCAAAAGTTGTTATTGGTTTGAATAATGTTATTCAATCTCCTATTGTAGCAACAGCAACTACTACTCATCTTGCTCAAATTACATTTACTACCGATGATCTTCTTTACTTCTCAGGAATTACATCTTTCTTTGCAGATGATTTGATTCGTGTTGGTGCTGCTGATACTGGTGAGATAATGCAAATTACTGCAATTGGTGTTGGTGCTACTAATGCTATTAGAGTAGATAGAGGATGGATGGGTAGTAAGATTGCTGGATTTGCTACAGATACTAAGGTAGTTAAAGTTATTGGTGCCTATAATATTGTCGAGAACACTTTAAACTTTGTAGATGCTCCTGTTGGAAATACTCCAATGAGTAGTGATACTAATGCACCTGATGACAGAGATTGGATTGGTATATCTACAGGATATAGTTTCCAAGGAAGAATGTTCATGCGTTCTGGAGTTACAGACAGTACATTAGAACCATATACTTCCAATTATGTTATTGATAGTATTTCTAATGAATTTAATGGAACAAAACAAGATTTTGATCTTAAAGTTGATGGATCTAATTTTGTGGGAATATCTACAGGTGCTTTCATCTTAGTTAATAGTATTGTTCAAGGAAGAGGTGAAACTTATGATTATACCTTTGAGGATACTGCTGGAATTACTACACTTTCCTTTACTGGAGTTCCACAAGTACTTAAAGATGATGTAGGTATATCCAGTTTCCCAGTTGGTGGTATTATAGTTTCTGTAGGTTCTACTGAAGGATTTGGATATCAACCATTAGTTTCTGCTGGAGCAACTGCAGTAATTTCTGGTCTTGGAACAATTGCATCAATCAGTATTGGAAATAGTGGTTCTGGATATAGAGCAGGGATTCAAACTGTAAATGTTGGAATTAGTTCACAAGGTAAGGATGCAACTTACTTTACTGGTATTGCTACTGCAATTATTAATAATGGTTATATAACGGGTATTAGTTCAGTTACTGGAGTAGGTACATTAGGTATTCATACATCAACTAATCCACCTCTTATAAAGATTGATGCTCCACTCTCTTATTCTAATATGCCATTGATTTATAGTTCTGATTCAGTTACTGGAGTAGGAACTACTGCTACTATTGATGTTGTTGTTGGTCAGGGATCTAGTGTAGTTGATTTTGCCCTTACAAATCTTGGATATGGTTATGGTAATGGCGAAATTCTAACAGTCCCAGTTGGTGGATTGACTGGAATACCAACCACTGCTGATTTTGGTTCTAAAGAATTCCAGCTTACTGTTGATGAAATATTCAGTGACGAATTTACTGCATGGAGTTTTGGTCAATTAGATATGATTGATAAGATAGAGCATCTATTTGATGGAGAAAAACTTACTTTCCAAATCAAGAAAAATGGAGCAGTTTTGTCTATTCTATCTGCTAAAGGATCTAAGATTAATGTTCAAGATTGTTTACTTATCTTTGTTAATGACATTCTACAGATTCCAGGTAAAGCATATACATTTGAGGGAGGTAGTTTATTAACATTTACAGAAGCACCGAAATTGGGTGATACTTGTAAGATTATGTTCTATAAAGGAACTGCTGGTGTAGATGTTAATTCTGTAGAAATTCTGGAAACTGTTAAACCAGGAGACGATATAATGATCGAGGCTGATTCAACAGTTAGTTGGAAAGCAGGTCTTATGCAACAGGCATGGATGGATGAAGATCCAAGAGAAGTTTCAAGAGTAGATTCTACTGATACTGTCACTACAGTTCCTTATTTTGGACCAGGAAATACTACGGATGAAAATCTAATGAGACCTGTTGTTTGGGTTCGTCAAACAGAAGATAGAATTATTAATGAGCAAGAAGTGGGTAAAGATAGAGAATTATATGAACCAAACATTTATCCTAGTGCTTATGTTATTAAAACAGTTGGTGTAGGTTCAACTGCAATATATGTTGATAATATAAGACCATTCTTTGATCCTAATAATGAAAGTGGAATTAGTCTTGCATTCCAAGATAAGATTACTTTTGTTGGACAAGAAACCAAGATTGCTGCTGCTGCAACTGCAACAGTTTCTACTGCTGGAACAATATCTGCTATTACTGTTACTGATGGTGGTGTGGGATATACTACTGCAACGGTTTCTATTGGTGCTACTGGATCACTTCAAGGAGGAGTTGGGATTGGTACTACTTGGACTGCTTATGGTGCAGTTACAATTGGTGCTGGTGGAACAATATCTGGTATTGCAGTAACATCTGGTGGATGGGGATATAGCAATCAGGAGACACCTCAAGTTCTTATTTCTCCACCAGCAGCAGTTGATGAAGTGGATCCAGTAAGTAGTTACGTAGGTGATAGTGGTGTCATTGTTGGGTTTGGAACTACTACTAGTAATCAAATTGTGTTTGATTTACATATACCCTACGATTCTTATTTGAGGCAACCCACTTATGTTGGAACTGGATTAAGTTTGAGTTCTTTGAGTGTTAATGATTACTTTATAATCAAAGATTCTAATGTAGGTATTGCAACGACATCAATAATTTCCTTGGATGGATCTAATACTTATGGAATAGGAACTCACTTTGTTGATAATGTTTATAAGGTTACTGCAGCAGTTAGTATTTCAACGACATCAATGATTTCCTTGGATGGATCTAATACTTATGGAATAGGAACTCACTTTGTTGATAATGTTTATAAGGTTACTGCAGCAGTTAGTATTTCAACTTCTGTTCTGGGTATATCTACATATGTAAGAAGAGTTACTGTTGGTGTTGGATCAACTCCAGCAGGTTGGTATGGAACTGTGGGAATAAGAACATCTGATTTCTATGGTAATTATAGTTGGGGATTGATTACTCTACCTTCACGAGCAGGTATTAATTCATTCCAGTGCTATACTTTAGATGGTGTAGGGATTGCTGCAAGTAGCATAACAGATACTGTTGGTGGTTATAATGGAATAACTACATCCATATCTGGTACTGGTATTCATACATCTGCAGTGGTCCAAAGGTACAAACCACTGAAGTATAAAAATTATACCTAAAATCTTTAATAAATAAAGAAAAATATCTGTCAAAATGGCCGCCATTATAACTGACCAAATCAGAATATTAAACGCGAAAAACTTTGTAGCTGGAGTAACTACTTCAACAAAATCATTATATTCTTTTGTTGGGTTACCTAATCCTACTGATATATCTTCTGATTGGGATACTACTCCTCCTGCTCCTAAGGATAATTTTCAAGATGAAAATGAATATTGGGATACTATGATTGCATTAAAGAAAATTAATGCAGATGATGTTAGGCAAGTTGTTCCAAAGAGGCTATGGTCATCTGGTACAACTTATGATATGTATCGTTCTGATATTAGTAGATCTAATCCTGCAAAAGTTTCTGGTGCAACTAATCTATATTCATCAACATTTTTTGTTATTAATGAAGATTATAGAGTTTATGAATGTCTTCAAAATGGTACGGATCCAGACAATCCTAATGGCAGACCTTCGTTAGATCAGCCACTTTTTACAGATTTAGAACCTAGAACTGCTGGTGCAAGTGGGGATGGTTATATATGGAAATATCTTTATACTATTAAACCTAGTGATATTATAAAATTTGAATCTAGTGATTTTATTCCAGTTCCAGTAGAATGGGGAACTAGTGCTGCTAATGCACCAATAAGACAAAATGCTGTAGATGGTTCTATTAAAATTGTAACCATTACTAATAGAGGTGTTGGTGTCGGAACTGCAAATAGAACTTATACAAAAGTTCCTATTAAGGGTGATGGATTTGAGGCTGAATGCACGGTAGTTATTGATGCTGATCAGCAAGTCGAATCAGTAACTGTTTCTAATCAAGGAGAAGGATATAGTTATGGTAGTGTTGATTTAGTTGCAGGGGGAGTTCCTACAGGAACAACTGCAAGACCAACTTTTGATGTTATTATACCTCCATCTGGAGGTCATGGATTTGACATTTATAGAGAATTGGGTGCGATGAATGTTCTTTTATATTCTCGAATTGAAAATGATCAAACTAATCCTGATTTTATAACAGGAAATCATATTGCTAGGGTTGGTGTTGTTGATAGTCCTCAATCAACAGGAGCTGCTCTTTTAACTCTTGATAAAGCAAGTGCGTGTAATGCTTTAAGATTAACAGGAACAGGTTACAGTACTGCAACCTTTACTCCTGATGCATATTTTGAACAAACTATTGGTACAGGAGAAACTGCAGTTGGTAGAGTTATAAATTATGATTCAGTTACTGGAGTGTTGAAGTATTGGCAAGATAGAACCATGGCTGGTTTTAACACTGTTGGTACTGGACAAACACAACCAGAATGGGGGTATCAGCAGCATTTATTTACTAGTGCTCCTGCTACTGGTGGTAGTTTGACGATTGTACCTTCAACAGGCTCTAATTTAGCTATAAATACAGCGTTCTCCGGTGTCTCTACCTCAATAAATAATAGAACATATTACCTTGGTCAAGAATTTGCCGAAGGTATTTCTGGTCCTGAAGTTAGACGCTATTCAGGAGACATTATATATGTTGATAATAGACCTTCTATTGTTAGGTCTGTGAACCAAAAAGAAGACATTAAAGTCATTTTGCAATTCTAAAGGACTATGCCACTACAAACGAATCTTAACGTATCGCCATATTTTGACGACTTTCAGGCAGATAATGATTTTGCAAAAGTCCTGTTTAAACCTGGATACCCAGTACAAGCGAGAGAATTAACTACTTTACAATCTATTCTACAGAATCAGATTGAAAGGTTTGGTAAGCATTTCTTTAAAGAAGGTGCTAAAGTAATTCCAGGAAATATTGGATATAACCAGTTATACTATGGTGTACAGCTTAATAATAATTTTCAAGGGGTTCCTGTATCTGCATATGCTGATCAATTGGTTGGAACAAAAATTATAGGATCAAATTCGGGTGTATCGGCAGTTGTTGATAGAGTTTTAAGACCAGAAGAATCTGAAAGAGGAACTCTTACTCTTTATATAAATTACTTGAGTTCGAATACTAGAAATAATACTGATAAAGAATTTGATGATGGAGAAGAATTAACTTGTAATGAAACTATTCTTTCTGGTTTACTTGGAAATTCTACTATAGAGCCAGGTACACCATTTGCTACCACTTTTCCAACTAATGCATCAATAACAGGTTCATCTTTTAACATTGATGAAGGTATATATTTCTTTCATGGACAGTTTGTAACTGTAAATAAAGAAACTATGATTTTGGATCAGTATAGTAATAGATCCAATTATAGAGTAGGTTTATTTGTAACAGAAGAAATAATTAATGCAGATGTAGATCCTAGTTTAAATGATAATTCTCAGGGATTTAATAATTATGCTGCTCCTGGTGCAGATAGATTAAAAATTACAGCAGGTTTATATAAAAAACGTTTAGGAGATTACTCAGATGATGCTGGTGGACAACCTTCACCTGCTCCAAATCCTGTAATTAATCCTGCTGATACTCCCACTACAACAACCGATGATACTAATGCGGTTGATGTTACAGGTGGTGGTGGTGATACTTATAACGTAACTAATGTAAATATAATTCAACAACAGATTAATAATGTTAGTGCAACTCAAATAACAAATGTAACTATTCAGGCACCTACTACTGGTGGTGGATATTTTGTTGAACTTGCACAGGTATCTGATGGTAACATAACATCAGTTAAGAAGCCTGCTGATGATTATAATATGAATTTCCTAGAAATTCTTGCTAGAAGAACATATGCAGAATCTGGGGATTATTATTGCAAACCTTTTACTGTTACTTTAAAGAATTCTTTAAATGATGGAATGGGTAGCAGAGGAGTTTATTCAGCAGGACAGATTACTTCTGGCGGATCTACACCTTCTGATGATTTAGCATTATATCAAATTTCTCCAGGTAAGGCATTTGTTCGTGGATGGGAAATTGAGACAACTAATTCTAGTTTTTTAGATTGTGATAAACCACGATCAACCAAAGTTGTAGAAAATCAAGCGATTCAATATAATACTGGACCAACTTTAACAGTAAATAATGTTTATAGATCACCTACAATAGGAATTGGAAATACTTATACGGTAAGTTTACGTAATAATAGATTAGGTAGTGATAGAAATACTCTTGTAGGTAAAGAAGTAGGTGTTGCTAGAGTCTATGATTTTAGATTAGAATCTGGTAGTTATGACACTGTAAATGATAAGGTCAATAGATGGGATCTTGCACTCTATGATGTCCAAACTACTACTGAACTAGTAGTTAATGATTCGGTTACTCTTTCTGTTCCTACGTATGTTACTGGTAATAATAGTGGAGCAACTGCTTTTCTTAAAGATGCAGTTTCTGCTGGAACAGCATTAACATGTTATGAAGTAAATGGAACATTTATTAATAATGAAACTCTTACATTTGATAGCATTACAGAAGGAAGAATTGCCATAGCTGTTACTGCACATGATTTAAATGATGTTGATTCTGTTTATGGAACTAATAATCATGTCTCTGGAATTAATACATTTAGTGCGGATGTTATTCCACAAACTCTTGGGTTTGTTGGTATTGCTACTATAAGTCCAAAATCAGGTGCTGCTGGTATTAGTACTGTAATAAGTCCTAGAGTTGGATTCCCTGGACCTTTAGCTAAAGTTGATTCTTTAGTTGAGTATAATACTCCTTTATCACAATTACCTGCAAGGGCTAAAATTGTTAGTGTAGGTTCTAGTCATTTTACGGTAGAAGAAATTCAGACTGTAACTGGAGTTTGTTTTGGTACATTACCATCATCACAAATACAAGTAACTGATTTTAAATTTATTGGTACAAAATTAGCAGAATCTAGGGATAATACTCTTTATACTGAATTACCTACTACAAATATTGCTACAGTTGACCTAACAGATTCCTATATTACTATAAGAAGAACTTTTGAAGTTGATATTTCAAATAATCAATTCTCTGCACAAGTTCAATCTGGTGCAAATGAAGTGTTTGAACCTTTTGATGATGAGAGATATTCTTTAATAAGATCTGATGGAACCACTGAAGTTTTAACCGCAGATAAGATGAGTCTTACTTCAGGTGGAACATTACTTCAGTTCTTTGATTTAGGGTCTGCAGATACTGGTTCTCAACTTGTTGCTACTTTAAGAAAAAATAAGCCCACAGTAAAACAAAAAATAAGAGAAAGAGTTAATTCTATTATAGTTGATAAATCAACTAATGAAGCATCTGGTATTGGAACAACTTCTCTTCAAGATGGATTAACATTTGGTACATATCCATTTGGTACTAGAGTTCAGGATAAAGAAATATCTTTGAATTTCCCTGATATAGTAAAGATACATGCGATTTATGAATCTTCTACTACTGCTGATCCTCAAGCAGATAAAATGACTCTTACGGCAATTAAGAATCTTTCGGCCACTACAGCAGAAATGGTAATTGGTGAATTTATAACAGGACAAACAAGTGGAGCTATTGCTATTGTTGCTGATAAATTAGATGATCTTAATCTTGGATATATTCGTAAGAATGATAGTTCGTTTACAGAAGGTGAAACTATTATTGCTTCAGAATCTGGAACGGAAGCAGTTATATTAAAATTAGTTGAACCAAGTTTTAATGTAACAGAGGGATTTGAATATAGAAGAGGTCAGGAATCTACTTTCTGGGATTATGGTAAAATAATAAGGAAAGATACTACTACACCACCTGATAAAAAAATAAAGATTTATTTTGAAAATGCAAAATATGAATCCACAGATACTGGAGATATTGTAACTGTTGATTCTTATCAAACATTCCCATATGACTCAATTGGAATGGTTAATGGAGTTTCTAATACTGATATGATTGATATTAGACCTAGAGTCGCTCCGTATACAGTTGCAGAAAGCGTTAGATCTCCATTGGAGTTCTGGGGAAGAAACTTTAAGGTGGATGGTCAAAATCCAACAAACATTTTAGCTTCTGATGAATCATTAATGACAACATATTCTTTCTACTTGGGAAGAATTGATAGAATTTTCTTAACAAAGAGTGGAAACTTTATTGTAAAATACGGAACTCCTGCAGAAAAACCAGAAAGACCAGGACCTGTTGATGATGCTTTAGAAATTTGTCAAGTAACTCTACCACCTTATCTTTATGGTACAGAACAAGCTGTTTTGGACTTTATGAAGCATAAGAGATTCCAAATGAAGGATATTAAAGTCCTTGAAGATAGAATTAGGAATCTAGAGTATTATACTACTCTTTCTCTTCTTGAGACAGAAACTGCAAATATGTTTGTTCCTGATGCAGATGGTCTTAATAGATTTAAATCTGGATTGTATGTTGATAACTTTACATCCTTTATGTCACAGGAATATCTTGCAGGTGGCATTAAGAATAGTATTGACAGAGAACGTAAAGAACTTAGACCAAGGCATTTTACATCTGAAATTCAGTTGATGTTTGGTCCTGTAGTAAATCGAGATGATTCTCAGGATGATTCTGTTGCAACTATTGAAGGAAATAATGTAAGAAAAATGAATGATGTTGTAATGCTTGATTTCACAGAAGTTGAGTATATAAATCAAGCATTTGCGACACGAACTGAAAGTGTTACACCTTTCTTAATTAGTTTCTGGAATGGAACACTTGAATTAACTCCAGCTAGTGATACTTGGATGGATCAAGTTAGATTGGAACCAAAAGTTACCAAACAAGAAGGTAATTTTGCCGAAACTATGAAGAGAGCTCAAGAGCAAGAAGGTGTAGACCCACAAACTGGTATGGGTCCAACTGTTTGGGGTGCTTGGGAAGAGAATTGGACTGGTGCTAGATGGGATGTAGTTAAGACAGAAAATAGAACAGAGCAAAGTGGATGGAGAGGCCAAGGACCTGGTGGTCGTTCTCGTCAATATATTGGAGATTTAGTTACAGAAGAAATTCAAGATGTAACTCGTCAAAAAATTGAGATGGGTATAAAGACCAGAACTGGTTCAAGAACTACTGTTACTGAACAGTGGGATACTATTAATATTGGTGATAAAGTTGTAAGTAGGGATCTTGTTCCTTATATGAGATCTAGAAATATTACAGTTCAGGCTAAGAGAATGAAGCCAAATACAAGACTTTATGCTTTCTTAGATGGCGAAGATGTAACTAAATGGGTATCACCAAAACTAGTAGATATATCAATGGTAAATGGTGTTTTCCAAGTTGGAGAAAGAGTTAGTGTTGTAAAATCTGGTATTCCAAGTAGCCAGATGCATATGCATTTTAGAGTTGCACAGACAAATCATAAGTATGGTCCATATAACAATCCAACTCAGGTTTATAAGGAAAATCCTTATACTAACCAACCTTTAAATGCTGCTTATTCATCTACTTCAAATATACTTAATATAGATTTGGTTTCACTAGAAGAAGAAACTCGTGGTGGTTATTGGGGTTACTTCGACTCCGGAGCTAATATTAAAGGAATGAGCAGTGGAGCAAATGCTACTATTGTTACTAAAAATTTAATTTCTGATCTGTCAGCAGATTTCCAGGGTTCGTTCTTTATTCCAGATCCAAATAAATCCGGTAATCCAAGATTTGAATGTGGAACAAAAGTATTAACTTTAATAAATGACAAAGATAATAATCAAAACTTTGCATCAACTATTGCAGAAGAGGCTTATACTGCATCTGGAACAGTTGAAAATGTTCAAGAACAGATTATTTCTGTAAGGAATGCAAGAGTTGAGACTAAGATGGAATTCGCGGCAGAATATGTTGAGAAAGCTAGTGGATTAATGAAAACTGATTCTACTGTAATTAGTAGAGAAGTTCAAAAGAATGTTGTGGTTGGATGGTATGACCCTCTTGCTCAATCATTCTTGGTTGATGATGCTAATGGTGTATTTGTAACCAGTTGTGATATCTTCTTTAGTTCTAAAGATGATAATGATGTTCCAATGGTCTTCCAGTTAAGAACAATGGAAGCTGGAATGCCAACACAGCATATTCTTCCATTCTCGGAAATAGTTGTAGAACCAGATTCAATTACAACTTCTAGTGATGGATCTGTCGCAACAAACATTAAATTTAAAGCACCTGTTTATCTTGAAGGTTCTAGAGAATATGCTATTGCTTTGGCATCTAACTCTACTAAGTATTCTGTTTATGTATCTAGAGTTGGTGAAGTTGATATATTAACTCAAACTTATATTTCTAACCAGCCATATCTGGGTTCTATGTTTAAATCCCAGAATGCTTCTACATGGGAACCTAGCCAATGGGAAGATCTTAAGTTTAAGATTTATAGAGCAGATTTCTTAGAATCTGGATCTGTAGAATTATATAATCCACCATTAGCAGCTGGAAATAAGCAAATTCCTCAGCTTATGCCTAATTCCTTAAATATAATCTCTAAACAAGTAAGAGTGGGTCTTGGTACTACAGTAGCAGATACTGCTTTAAGATTAGGACGTAAGATTTCTCAAGATGCTAGTGGAACAGAACTTGCTAGTGGAGTTTTAATAGGAGTTGCTGGTAAAGCAGAAGGAACTTTAAATGTTGCTAATGCTGGTATTGGATACACTCCTGCTGATGGATCAAGGACAGTTACTGGTGTAAATTTAGTCACCGTTAGTGGTTCAGGAAGAGGTGCAGTAGCATCTGTTTATGTTAAGGATGGTGTAGTTGGAACTGCAACTATCACTTCTGGTGGAGAAGGTTATATTGTAGGTGATGTTGTTGGATTTACTACTTTAGGTGTAAATTCTGTTGGTAGGGATTGCCGATTATCAATTGTTTCTATTGGTCTGACTAGTCAACTTGTTGTTGACAATGTTCAGGGTAAGTTCTCAGTTGGTGCTGCTAAAACCATAATGCTTACAAATGCTGCTGGTAACATAAATGCATTAAATGCTGGATATGGTGGAGATGTTCAAGTTTCATCGATTGTAACCGTTAATGATGGACAGCATATTAAAGTAGATCATAAGAATCATGGAATGTATTTTGATAGTAATTATGTTCATATTACTGAAGCAATATCTGATATTAAGCCCACTAGGACTGTAGAAAGACTTAGAACAGATGAAATGGATTTGACTGTTGAAGATGCATCCGCCTTTAGTACTTTTGAAGGTGTAGGTATCGGAACAACAAACTTTGGATATGTCCAGATTGGGACGGGAGATGATAGAGAAGTATTCTCAATTGTTTCGGTTAATGGTAATACTCTTGGTATTAGTACTCGTAATATAGAAGGTCATTCTCAAGATGCTTGGGAAAGCGGAGCTCCAATTTACAAATATGAACTTGGTGGAGTATCATTACGCAGAATCAACAAACGTCATCTTTTAAGTGATTCTGATTTAGCAAATTCTATTACATTTGATTCTTATAATATTAAGATAGATATGTCTGGTGCAACAGCGAGCACTGTACGTGATGGTACAGGTGGATTCCCTGCTTTGTATTTTAATTCATCTAAATCTACTGGAGGAAAAGACATACATGCAACCCAAAATATGCCTTTTGAGGTTATTACACCAATGGCTCAGAATCTAACCATTAGAGGAACTTCCTTAACAGGAGAAATGAGAACTACTACTGGTAAGAGTTTGAGTGGAACTGAAATTCCTTGGGTTGATAATGGATATGAGCCTGTAAGTTTAAATGAAAATAATTATATGACTACTCCTAGATTGATTGCTTCTGAGGTTAATGAAAACAATTATATAACTAATCAACCAGGAAATAAATCATTCAATTTGAGATTATTCCTTAACTCTACAAATAGTATGCTCAGTCCAATGATTGATGCTCAAAGATTAGCAGTTATTACTACGTCTAATAGAGTTAATGAAATTATTACTGATTATTCAACTGACTCAAGAGTAGGTGGTCTGGAGACTGATCCTACAGCATGTCAGTATATTTCGAAAGAAATTACTCTGGAGAATTCTGCTACTTCTCTTAAGATAATGTGTGATGCTTACATCAATACTGAATGTGATATTAGAGCATTCTATTATATTAGTAATCAGCAAGGTTTAAATCCTGTATTTACTCCTTTCCCTGGATTTAAGAATCTCAATAAGGCTACTGGGGCAGTTATTGCTGCTAAAGATAATAATGGTCAACCAGACAAATTTATTACACCATCCAATACTTATGGATTTGAGGCTGGTGAGTTAGCATATTCCGAGTATGTATTTACTGCGGATGATCTACCTACATATAGGACTTATAGAGTTAAGATTGTATTAACTTCAACTAGTCAAGTTTATGTTCCTAGAATGAAGGGTCTTAGAGTTATGGCATTAGCATGATATGGAAGATTTTTATAAAGTTGAAGGAAATGGCGACCTTGCCAGAGATCCTCTTAACGGTGCGATACTTAATGTAAATACTATGGAACATGATCGATACGTTCATAGACGTAACATTAGAAAATTAAAAAATGAAGATCTTCATGCTATGAAGGATGATCTTGATGATTTAAAAGGTGAGATGACAGAAATCAAATCTTTACTAAGGGAATTAGTCAATGGCAAGTAAGAATCTAACATTCGATCCAGATTCAGGAGTACCCTATGCAGCGAATTTGACCATTTATGGTGGTACTGATTTTAGTGCAAGTTATAATGTAAAGGATACATCCAATGCTGTTTTTGATTTTTCTGGATCAAATGCAGTTGGAATTGCTACAACAACTGGATGGACTGGTTCTGCCCAAATGTCTAAGAGCGTCGCCGTGGGTGCAACGTTAGGAGTTACCACAACGTTTACTGTTGGATTTACGAGTGCTGCTGGAGGAGTATTTAAAATATCTCTTGGATCAACTGATACTAGAAGTTTGACACAAGGCAGATACGTTTATAATGTTTTAGTGAGTTCTGGTGCAACAATATATAATATTGTCAATGGTAATATTCTAGTTTATTCGGGTATATCATCCGCACCCTAAATATTACAAGGGGATAATAGGGTAAATGTCACAACCAACCAGTAGAGCTACTTTTAAAGAATACTGTTTAAGGCAGTTAGGAGCTCCTGTCTTGGAAATTAATGTCGCTGATGAGCAAGTTGACGATATAATTGATGACGCAGTACAGTATTTTAATGAACGTCATTTCGATGGTGTTACTCAGTTATTCATGAAGTATGAGGTAACACAAGAAGATATTGATAGAGGAACAGCATATAAAACATCCACTTCAACTAATACTGCAGGAATAGTTACTACTACTGCCACTGCAACGATTGCAGGAGTAGCAACATCATTTAATTGGTATGAAAATAGTAATTATATAGAAGTTCCACCAGAAATTATTGGTGTCACTAAAGTAATGCATTTTGACGGAATGGATACTGCTACTAATAACATGTTTAGTGTTAAGTACCAGTTATTCTTAAATGACATCTATTACTGGGGTTCTACTGAAATTTTAACTTATGCAATGGTCAAAACATATCTGGAAGATATTCAATTTGCATTAACTACAGAAAAACAAATAAGATTTAATCAAAGGCAAGATCGATTATATCTTGATATTGATTGGAATAGCCTTAATAAAGGTGATTTTATTATTATGGATTGTTACCGATTATTAAATCCAAATGATTATACCAGGGTTTGGAATGATTCTTTCTTAAAACCTTATGCTACTGCTCTTATTAAGAGGCAGTGGGGACAAAATCTACTGAAATTCCAGGGGGTTAAATTACCTGGTGGTATTGAGTTAAATGGACGACAAATTTATGATGATGCTGAA
>VTLG01000862.1_pt1 | contig 27649 bp, 26 predicted proteins | sample 4694571 | NCBI WGS metagenome assembly VTLG01 (sample SAMN12604809, study PRJNA352737) | marine metagenome | biome: ENVO:00000447; feature: ENVO:00000209|ENVO:00000569|ENVO:01000036; material: ENVO:00002151; isolation source: viral sequences binned using virsorter ...
ACCCCCTATGGATTTGCTACTTCTAATACAGGCTCAATCATATTAATTTCTACGTTATCGACCACGCTCCAGCTTGCTCCTAATACAGAATCTCGAATAAGAAATTCTTTAGTGCTAAGAGTGTTGTCATCACCAGCTTCGTTTTCTGTAATCTTTAGAGTTCCAACATCTAAGTTTTTAAACAAACAAATTCCACCTTTACTGTAGATATTTGATAGGTCTAATTTTCCTATCTCTCCATTAACTGCTGATGTGTTGGCTATAATAAGCAGTCGGTCATAAGTACCACCTGATGTAGTCATGTTCTCTGCTTGATGATGACCACCCATAGCGTTCCTACGAGGTGCTGTACCTGCTGACTGATAGATACTTAGTCCATCAGCTGTGTTGTATGAGATATCTATAGTATGAGCGTCTACATCTTCAAAGATTATTTCCTTACACCTACTCCTAGACAATGTCATTTCAGCTATTCGTAATCTAGTAGCTACCTGTGCAGGTGTATCACCTGAAGCAGCAATAGCAGGAACACCTGATACTAGTATTGCAGGACATAAAGCATTGCCTGTCTTAGCAGGATTAGTAGCATCACAAGTAGTAGGTATAGCAGAAGTATTTCCTGCGTCTGAACCTGCACTACCTTTATAGATAGCACCTACAGATACGTTCTCAATCTTGATTTCTCGTACTGGAATTGCACCTAGAATTATTGCTAGCGTATTCTGCTCAGTCTTTAAAACTGTCTCAATATCTTGGGGTACATTTTTAGCTGTTACAGCAAGAGGAATATCTCGTGGTGCTGTATAAACACCTGCGTCACCACGAAAGAAAGATTTGTCAGCAAACACAGTTTCGTTAACTGCTACTGTTGTGGTCGCCACACCACCTACTGCAAGAAGTGATATCGCAAAATTTGGTGAGAATCCCATTTTGGTTAAGAGTGTGAATGGGGATTTAACTACATTAAAAGTTGTTTTCCATTTACTTGATTCAGCATTTAAGTATTCAATCTTTGCTATCAACCAATCTCTAGCAGTAACCATTGCTCTGTATGTCTGCATAGTTTTTCTTGGTAGAGAGAAGTAAGTTCTCCTAGCTTCAGGTTGTAGTAGACCTATAGTAAGCATAGCTACAGAACCAACTAGCGTGTACAACATATTGTGGTACAGGGCTGTGGATAAAGACTCAAGTTGAAGCAACGATGTCTCAGCTCCACAAGCTGTCATGCCCAAATATGAATAACAGTTATCCACATAGGGTAATAGGTAAGTGAAAGGATTTAGATATGCACTTAATAGTCCGACAGCACCTAATAGCAAGAGTGCGATTGTGAATACATAACTGAAAATTTTATAGATTACTTTTATAAAAAAGACCTTATCTAATTTAAATTTCATACCTACCTCCCTGATTTAGTAATCTGAGCCTGACTTCTTCTTCTCTTCATTTTTAGTAATGCAACTCCATTGCTGTTGCCAAACCCAGTAAGACCTGAGTTCATGAATTCACTGAATCTGTCTTTGCCCTTACCTACATTCTTGGCTTTCCAATCTTTCATCCAAGATTGTGCAGCTCCCTGAACTATCTTTACGACATCCTCGGGATAGTCATGTCGTTGCAGTAACTCATTCATAATCTGAGATAGTCGAACTAATGCTCGCTCTTGAGCTGCATCATCTTTAACTACTTGAGCTGTAGGCATTCTGCCTTCTTTCATTATTGCCATTACGAAACCACCTTTTCTATTAGAACTAAATTGAATGTTCCGTTTCTTTCGGATAGAGCGTTGGGCGCACCTGATGCCTCCCAGCTGTCGATGCCAAAACTAAACGAGCTTCTTTCTCTGTCGATAGATACAAATTTGCTGACTTGCCCAAACTTAAATTGAGTTTGTACAACTGAGCCTAGTAATGTTTCTAAATTTGAAATTACATTTTCTACAGACTGACCTGTATCACTAGCTGTTTGATTAAGATCTACAGTCATCCTGTGTTCTTGAGCTAGTCCGGGGACTACATAACCCTCTATAACTAAGTCTCTGATTTTAGGAGTATTGGTATTAGTAGCACCCCTGTCGAGTTTTATCATTGCACCAATGTTTTGAGCTGATACTCCAGCTCCTGATCCAAACAATAATTTAGATACAGAAGATGTAAAATCTCCCAAATCAACAGTAGTTCTTGCAGCTCCGTCCAAGCCGTAATGAAACTCTACTTTCTCATCAGAAGTTAAATCGTCAGCTGAACAGTGAGCTGCTAAAAATGCTTTACTTTCTTGAGGAATTCCTAGGTCGTAATAGGGTAATTCGATAGTCCCTGAATCAGTTCCACTCAAGTCCTCTCGTTTAATTGTGACCCCGGATCTTGGGTTAACTAAAGGTTGCTCAAGAAACTTAAATGAAGATGCTGATGAGCTGGTTTTTACACCATAATGCAATCTTGGTACACCGTCATCCCCTGACCCTACAGTCATCCAATTTATTTTATTGTTGGCAGTAGCAAATTTAGTCATGTGATGCCAACCTTTTCCGTTCCACGCTAAAATTCTTGCGTTTCTACTGGCAGCACCACCGCCAATAGAAATAAATAATTGGTCACCTGTGCTTTTCATCCACCTGATAGGACCTAGTAAGTTAGATGGAACACCATCTCCAAAACTTAGACCAAAATTTGATTCAATAATTCTAGAATTTCCCTGTACAGTAAGCTTGTAGATTGGAGCTGGAGAATCGTTATCGACCCCCTGACTAAACCAAATGCTACCCTCATGTACAGTCATTCTTCTACAGTTATCAGTAGAGTGATTCATTGGAAATACTAATTCAAATGTCCAGTCTGAAGGAGAGGTATCTACTATATATAGCCCCTCTGCCGTACCTAAATAAATCTTGTTCGAGCCATCAATGTCAGGATAGACAACAGCTCCCTGTGGTCCGTTAGCTGAACCTATATCAAAGTTAGACTCATCACTGAATGCAGTTCCACCATTTGTAGATGTGAACGCTGTGATAGTTCCGTTGTCCTCATGCCATACCAATGCAATCAAATCACCACCAATTTCAACAAGTAGTCCTGCGTCAATGTCCTCATCTGAGGCGATGTCATTAAGTAAAAGACTTGCTGTTGGTTGAGTAGTTGAAGGAGTCCATGTTGCACCATCTGACGATGTATAAACTAATTGACTCTGATCTTCTGCCGTCATGGCAATCAGTTTGTTTTTGTGGGTAATCATGTCTAAACCAACAGATGCTTCATCACCTGCTCTGTTAGGGGTAAAAGCAGCACTTAGTAGAACAGCATTTTCAGAAGCTCCAAAACTGTAACTCATAGTCGTTGTAGTTGTAGTAGCTGTCTCTGTAGATATATTAAATGAATGATTTGATGAACTTACGATATCGACAATTTCTGTCTGATTAGCTCCTACTGTAATAGTAGGTCCATCTGAAACAGATAATGCTCCTATAACAATGTCTCCAGCTACAGTTGTTATATCGTCTGTGATAGATGATGCTGCACTACCACTAGGAGTACCCGTAGCTTCATCATTTCTGAGTGGAGCATCCTGATCTATACCAGTTAAATTAATAAGGAATATAGAAAAAGCATCTGATGATATGTAATTGCCACCACCCCCTCTAGTTGCCTGTACAACAAAATCATTAGTACCTAATGTGGGATTCACCAAGTAATAGATTGCAGCTCCTTGACTTCCAGTTCCACTAGTATCATTCCAAGTTGTAGCTTTTGTCATAGCTACACTGTTGTATGTAATAGTACTTGGGTCTGAGAATTGAGCATCAGTTAAAATGACTGCAACTAAACATCTGTTAGCACCAACTGTAGTATGACTAACAGTAAAAGATGTTGAACCTGTATTACTCGTGTCACTAGCCACGCTTTTGTATGGGTCGTTTACAGTTCCACCATTCTCCCAAGTGTCGCTAGCTCCTGTGAATTGTCTGTTGACTACATTCCCTGCTGACTCAAACAAAACATTTGTCTCGCCTTTAAACTCGGCACTAGCTCTTGCTATATCTAAGTTTGTAGCAGTAGTTGATTCTGACAGTACAGGTAAATAAATTCTGTCTGCCCACCGTGTATCACAAGTACTATCGAAAAACCTTCTGTATTCGGATGGGTCAAATGCCACATCAGAATTAATTCTTGCTCTGCCAAATCCATTCATTAAATTAGGGATAACAAATGATTCATAGTTTGCTACATCTTCAGGTCTTGTTCTACCTGTATCTTTTATAGATTGCACGAACTGCTGGACGGGGCGAGTGAATACTTTATTCCCCCCGGGCTTATCGGGAATAAGTGAATATTGTTTAGAATTTATTTCTACATCTAATGCCATTAGAACACCATTCTTGGAATAGCTACCGGTGGAGCGTTAACTCCCACTAATGCACCTTCAACTGCCCTCACATAACTTGCTTCATATTGTCTTGCCATCTCTGTCCAATTTGAGTCGGGATCTCCAGCTGCCATGCGTAAACAAAGGAGCTGACGAACCTTGTCATAAACTGGGTGTAACAAGTCTCCATCTATCTCTATAGTTGTAGAGTCAGATGCAGCTGCTGTGAGGATATCTCTCCCCACAATTCTTATTCTGTATTTGTCAGGAAGTGTTTCTTGGAATCTAATTACTCCACCATTACTAGCTCCTGCTACGGGTGGTACATGATCCCAATTCCTCAATTCCAAATAGGGTATTTCTGTTATTTCTGACTGACCTAAACTTAACCAAACCTCATCTACATAGACTGCTATTGCACCACCTGAAGAAATCGATAAACCTACTTGAAATTCTGTGTCATTCTGAGTAGTTGTCTGACTCCCTTTCATCCACTCCCAACCTGTTCCACCATGTGTTTCAGATTGAACAGCTCCGTCTATGGTAAGAGAGATACGAGATGCAGTTGTGGAATACACCCAAGCTCCTAAATTAGCCTCCACTCCTTGTGTGGCAACAGCCGTATAGTTACTGCTTGTACTGTCAAATGTTTGTACTAAAGTTACTGCTGTAGAATCCGGGACAACCAATCTCAAAGAATTGTCTCCATGTAATACTGCATAGTTTTCAGGGTTACTGGTCTGAGCTTCCTGATTCATTGACGCTCCACCACCTGTTACAGACCAGTTATCACAAGCCGTTGTACTACTCCAATCCTCAAAATCACCATTAAGTAGAAGGTTGTCGTTGGAGTCAGCGTTTCTTCTGTTTCCCCGGTAAACTCTGTCTATCAATCTGATACTCGATGGAACTGTGTATGTGTACTGATCTAAGCCTGTAACAATACTTTCTAAATCTCTGATAATTGATATGTTAGGAAAGACGATTTGCCTTGCCTGATCGTATGCTTTTGTCACATCGTCAGGGTGTAGGTTCGACAATTCAAAAGTCACTGACCCTGATTCTGCCGACCAGTTAGCTCCTGCTGCTGTAAGAGTTCCTGAAGACTGTGCGTAATCTGTAACTCTTCTTACAGTACCTGCATTATTACCTGATGTTATGTGTACAAAAAACCTGTTATTAAAGTAATCATCTACTGGGAATCTGTCTGTTAATTTAGTGTCTAAGACATTCGCATTCCCACTACTTATGTTAGTAGTTGTAGATCCTGTTATTAGACCAAGAGGACGTAAAATGTCTTGGCGCATTGTTGCCCATGTAGTTGTTGGCATTAGCTCACCTTTACCTCTTTTATGTTTGCTTTCTGTTTAATTAATTGTTGATTTGCTAGTTCTAATTCACGAATGATTCTTCGTTGAGCAATAATCGTGAGTTCTTTCTGAATAGCAGGAAATTGTTTTAGTAATTCCTGTATGTCCTCATCTTGTACTTTTATGTCTTGTGTCATGAGATACCTCTTGCTGAACACCAGTTATCTACAATGGTGTCGAATTCTGCATCTGTATAATTTCTAACTGCTGATATTGTTGAAGCATCTCCTTTTGGGTCTGACTGAGTTACATGGAGCATATTAGAAAGAGTTTTAACGTATGTTTTTAATTCATCTATTGATAGTTCAGTTTTACTACCTGAATCAGTTCCACTAGCATCCCCAACCCCAATCCATGTATCATCACTAGGATGATGAAAATACCCATGGTCAGTTATTCCTGCAGGTTTTTGTCCATTAACAAGTGTGTATCTAACTATTGCCATTACTTATTAACTCCATTCTTAAACAACCATTCACTTCTGACTAATTCAGTAATACCAATATGGTTCATTGTTTTGATGTACTCTTCCCCAAATGTTTCTACGCACTTATCTAAGAACTCATACAAGTGGTCTATAGATGGGTATGCTTTTTCTGCAATTAATCCTTCGCATTGGTCTATGTATTGCTTAATGTAATTGCGAGCAGTCTGAAGGTGTATGCCGTACTGTTCTAGGTACTCTGCATTACCCTGACTAATGCTTCCTGTAAGAATCATGTCTCTGTGAGATTGCCTGAAGGCTTGTTTTATGTGATGCCTAATCTCATCTAATTCAGCATCTTCTTCATCCCATAAAAGTGGGATGTTATTGTTCTTTCTGATTTCTTCGTATGCTTCTTGGAAGATAGCAATTTCTTTTAACGCACCTTCTATATAAACTTTAGAATTGTGCATACTAGCTTGTGCTTCTGCAATGTTTATACGAGAAAGTTCTGTATCTTCCTGTTCCCATTCTTTTATTTCTAGTTCTATTTTTTGGTGCTTAAAATAACTTTCTTTTAATGCCTCTTTTTTTCGTTCTATCTGTGCAAGACATTGCCTTAGTCTTCTGTAAGGACTATCAGTAAGCATAGTAAGAGTCATAAGTTGATTAGTAGTTTGTGTATTACTTCTACCTAAAGAATTGTTAGCACGTTCCATCTCTACCATACGTTCAGAAATTTTCTGAATCTTGTCAGGTGTCATGGTAGCCATGCCAGTAATCGAGTTTTGTATGTGTGCTAATTCTTTCACGTTATGTTCCTGATGTTGCTGCTACTGCCGATATTCGACTTGATGGTGCGTGTGCAATATCCCCTGTGTCTGAAGCGTTACCTGTTGAAGCAATAGTTATTTTTTGACAAATATTTTGCCCAGTCCCACCACTGTTAGCCCCACCAAAAAACTCACCTAAAGTTCCATTAGATGTGCCTCCTGCATTGTCTACTGCTGTGTCAAGGTTTCCAAAATCCGTTGCGTTACCTGTTGAAGCAACTGTTACAAATTCCATTACGTTTGAACCTGCTGAACCATCATAATGACCACATTGAAGTACAGCCCTAGTAACACTGTCTGCTGAACTACCAAACTTTGCTACTGCACCTAAATCACCAAAATCTGACACATTAGCTGATGTAGAAAAATCATTGTATTCCATAATATTTACAGCAGTATCGCTTCCACCTGCAGATATATATCTAGTATTACCATCAGTTTGTGTGTTGTAATATCGTGTTGCTGACAAATTTCCTGCATCAGTTCCATTTCCTGTAGATGCAATAGTAAAAAATTCCATTGAATCCAAAATTACAAAACTCTCTCCGGGAAGTTGATTCCCCCCTCCTGTAGAAAACAGTAACGTGCCATTACTAGCACCACCACCTGTTCCATAAGAACGAGCAGTTTGTAAATTTCCAAAATCTGTTGCATCCCCTGTACTTCCTACAGTAATGTAATCAGTATCAGTAACTCCATAAATTACACTTGAACTTCCATCCCCTGTACTTAGTCCTCCTGCAAAAATAGCCCTAGATATGTTTGACCCAGCACCATTCATTAGTGACCTGTAAGACGTCAAATCACCAAAATCGACTGTATCTGCTGAAGCCCCAAGGGTTTTGTAAGCTATGGTGTTTTGGTCAGCGTGACTTCCACCTGTTCCACCTGCTATTACAGCCCTTGTTCCAGCAAATAGAGGGTTTACTGTACCTGTAAATTCAAAAGCATTTAACTTTTCAATGTTGTCATCAGTCTTGCCATTGAATTTCTCAATGTCTGCTATTGCTATGGTGTTGACCTTCTCTATTTCGTTAGCCATTAAGCGTGTTCTATAACGTCATTTGATGGGTTAAAAAATACTGCGTTAGCTGTTACTGCATATCCAAGAACTTGAACAAAGTCACCATCACTGTCAGGGGCTGTCTGTTCAGGTACATTCTGTGAAGACGTTTCTGCTTCAGGAGCATAGATAGTTCCACCTACTGTGTAAGCAGGAAATGTTCCATTGTCCTGAAGAAATCCAAATAAAAGGAATTTACCTGTAGCATCTGCCGATATATCTGCTGCTGCCATAGCTACTGCAGGCATCGTTCCTGCTGCTGATGCAACTGCTTTCCACATCTTGGAATCAGAGGCTTTGAAGAAAACTACCTCACCTCGTACCAAGTCTTCTCCTGCTGTAAATGTAGCAGTAATACCTGATACTGTTTCGTCAGCAGGTGATGAGTCTAAATGTGCTTCTTGTGCTACATCTACAATCCCACCTGAAAGAGTTCCAGTAGTTGATATTGCTCCTGATCCAACATCTATAGAAGTAAATCCTGATGTTATTGATCCTGAGTTTAATGCTCCAGTAGTTACTATGCTTCCACTACCTGCTGCAGCTCCCGCTCCTATGTCTGATAAAACCTCAGAAGTTGATCTGCTTTCTAATCCATTAGCTGTAAATCTAGCGTACTCATCGTCAGCTACTGATGCTGAATCAACCTTTACAGCGTTAGTGTTTGAAATACCAAAAGTTAAAGTTGCCTGACCACCTATATCTGATAAAACCTCAGACGCACTTCTACCTTCTACTACAGTTCCATCGACTCTAAGGAAATCATCGTCAACTACACCTGATGTAAACTGAGCCACATCGTGTTGACTGATACCTTTAGCTATCTGTAGTTTGTTACTGCTAATTTCTAATCCGGGATTAGTACCTAAATCCACTGCTAATACAGAACTGGTAGCTGCTAGCCCATCTCCTGCAAATAAAGTAGCCAAGTCAGCGACTGCTTCTTTTCTTGAAGCATTGGAATCATTAGCATCAATTATTGCAATGAAGTCACCATCAGCAACTGCTGCTGCTGTCAGCTCATTAAGATCGAGTGTTACCGTTACAGAACCACTAGCTCCACCACCTGACAATCCATCTCCAGCTGTTACGCCTTCAATGTCGCCACCACCCGGTCTAGCGCTTCCCGGCAATAATACGCCCGCCATCTTAATTCATCCCCGGAACTTTGTTCCAAAACTCAAAGTCTATAGTGGCAGCGTTGGAATCGTTCTGCCTTATAACTTGGAATTTCACACATTCATCTCTTGATCTTAAAACTATTATGTCTCCTGCTGCCCAAGTTCTACCTGTATCGTTAGCTGGAGCAGAACCACTGCGTGTCTCTGAAACACTATTAGTTCTGACATAACCCTCAGCGTAGTTAGCTTGGTCAGGTACAGTCAGCGATGTTGCTGCGTCTGTCACTGTATGAGTCACTAACGAATTGGGTATGGGAGAAAAATTATTTTTCGCCATTATTAGTTCTCCTGTTATTGCTTGCTCTATTTGAAGCTGCGAGTTCCTTGATAGCCTCAGCTAACAAGTTGTCTTTAGCTTTTTCTTCTTCTTTTTCTTTTGCTCTGTTCTCGCCATCGATGGTTGCCCATTCTCTTCTGTGGCGTTTTTCCATATGTACTCTCAAATCATGAGAGGCTGTTAAGTTATCTTTAGTGCAGTAGGCAAGACCCCATGAGTCATAAAGCTCTCTGTTAGGATCTGTCTCATGCAAAAGACACTTGATAGTTCCGTGTACTTTTTCATTTTCAGGTTTAGTAGTAGTAAATACATATGTGCCGTTTTCTCGTTTTTTCTGTAATTGTTGTGGCAACATATTTCTGTTTACTACAGAGCGATCTCCTGTGAAGGTATCGTAGACATATACCCATCCTGCACTATGTAGCTCTGACGCACTCATAGTCATTCCGTTTGAATTACCAACTACAGACCCAGCCTTTATATTTCCGGGTTCCTCTGCAGCTTCTGCGTCTCTTAACTGTTCTTGGATAGATACTTCATTGTTTTGTACCATTAGGTTCGCTCCTTTTTATACATGGGACCAAATACACTCAACCCCTTTTTCTGTTTATTCCTTTCTTCTATGTTGTCCAAATAGATTTGTCTTAAATCTTTTGGCTTTCGTTCTGACATTTCAGGTGGCTTGAGGTTCATGTTTTGAGCCATCCTCATAGCCTCATCGACTGTATATAGTGCTTCACCACCACCCTTACCATTTGGAACTCCACAGATTAATTGAAATTGTTCCCCGAATAATCTTGAGTCTCCGATGTCTCTTTCAAATTTCACCTTCCTGTCATTTCTAATAACAGTTATTGTTTGAAATCTTCTGAAACCCGAAGAATCATGAGCCTGTTTATTCATCTCTGAAATGTAATAACAAGGCTCATGACCCATGATTTCGGCTTGAGTTAATTCAATCCTAGAAACCATTTACTCTCCTACTTAGTGAAGTCTCGGTTTGCTGAAATTGAAACGTAATCAATCCATGCATATTCAATAGCTGCGCCTTTGGCTTCTACCATTGCGATAACAGCGAGTTCAGCAGTAGTTGATACAGCATTTTCTACAGTCTGCTTCAGCACACCATTGATGTACCATCTAGCAGTTCCATTGATTGCAACTTCAACTCTGATGATGTCGTACTCAGCAGCTACTGCATCTACGTCAGCATCAATATTTGTTGAGTCTGTTTCTCCAGTAGTTGTTCCTCCGTTGTAAACCATGTGCCAGTCTTCGTCATCTGTTAGTTCAGCAGATAACAAGAATCCACAAAGGTTTGCAGCAGTAAGAGTGATAGTTGTAGAAGCTCCATGAATAGTAGAACCTTCCAAGTTTTCAGCATCGACATTCTCGTCTGTCAATCCAAAGTAAAACTCTTTAGTGTCTAGATCAGGGAACTGAACTCTACATTCAGCTACTATTGTTCCCATTTTCCCAACTACGAATCCCTGTGATGTAGCAACACCACAAGAGTGGTTATCCTCGTTTGTAGTAGTTAGAATTCCGACTCCATTATTACCATCAGTTTCACCGACTGTAATTCCTGAGTCTGTCTCAGCAATTCCTTGACCAAGCACTCTTAGTCCTGAACCACCAAATGATCTTGTAGCTGCTGTATTAGCAACTATGTCTTCGCCACCAAAAAAATCTTCAAATATTTCAATTCTTCCATTACTTCCCTGTACTGTAGCCATCTATTTCTCCTCGAGCTTTAGCTCTAGTTGTCTTATTCGTTCCCTGTAGGGAGCGATAACTTCATTTATGTGTTCTGTTTTACGAGGGATACAAGCTAGGTTCTCTAACCTGTTATCCCCCATATTGCCGTTCATGTTATGAACGATCCATCCTTTTGGAATTGGTCCACGTTCTGAAGACCAAGTCCTTCTTCTGTCATTCATTAGCTGGTTGGTGCTGTTGCGTCTGCCTGTACTTCGTATAGCCAGTTTCCTGAACCACGCTCACCATATGCGTACTCGTCATAGTGATACATTGCTGTAGCTCCACCACCAAGTTCAGGTAATCTCTTAGTCTCGATGTAAGGTGATCGACCTTCTACCAATACCAAAGCCATCTGAGAGAAAACTCCACCTTTAGCAAGGTTTGATGCGATGGTTAAGTTGCCATCTTCATAAAGTCTTGCACCAGCAATAGTTCCTCTGTATCTGTTTTGGTAAGCCTCTACAGCTACACCCATAGTTAGTGGTGCGCCTTGACCTGTAGTAGTGTCTAGACCTGCATTAATCAATTCATCATCGATATCTTTTAAAGAAAATCCATGAAATACTGCATTGATTGGAGCATTAGCAGGAGCTGGTTCTGTTGTGTTAGAAGTTATCCTGTAAGCTGCAGCAGCAACTTCACCTGAGTCCAATGCATTTGCTCCACCAAGAGCTGTAGTAGCTCCATCGATAGCAGCAAGTCCATCTTCGTCTTTCTTTCTTTCAATAGCGTTCTGTGCCAATGACCCTGTTTGGGCATAAGCATTCGCACTAATTCTTAAAGCAACCCTGTCAGTTATAACAGTATGTACACCGATAACTGTAGGAGTGATACTCATGAGGGTATCTTCCATTTGTTGTGGGTTGTCTAGTTCTGTATTTTCAGAAACTGCCTGAGCTGATAATTTGCTCATTGCAACTTCATTCCAAACAGTACCTGTGTTTTCGTCTAACCTTTGTCGGTCAACAAGGTTAGGCATTACGCCAGCAAATTCCCTAACAATTCTTGCAGATGCAATCATAGTAGGAATCGAATCAGCTAACGAATCAGTAATAGTATTTCCTGATGCCATGTGTTTCTCCTATTTAAAATCTAATGCCGAGCTTTTTCATTTCCTCGGCAGCTTGTGCTATTTCATCTCTAGTAACTGAAGTCTCAGAATTTCCAAGTCTAGTAAGTAAAGAGTTGCCATTGGGAGATACTGGCATACCTACACCTGAATCCAAGTCGTTTATGCCAAGTTCCTCGTTCTGCTTTCGCCTCTCTTCATCTGCCGTCCTTCGAGTTTCTTCAACCTCAGTTTCACGCTTATTTCTCTCCAATCGTCTAGCGACTTTCAAGAATTCTGCGTATGCTGCATATAGTCCTGAGACATCATTATTTTGATAGGCTGGTGTCCACAACGCCCTGAAGTCTGCGAGTTCTTCGGATTGTTCAAGGTTGAGTCCCAGTTCTTCAACTGTGTCTGTTATCTCACGAACCATTTCAGTTGATGCGCTTGTAAAGGATCTGCTCGTTGATCTGTTAGCTGTATCTGCCTGAACTTTCTCAAGCTCCTCAGCTAGCACCTGCTCATCGTTGGTAGCCTGATGCCGTATTAAGGCATTGACTGTCCCTGTCAAAGCTGCAATCGAGTCAGCAATTTCTTCCGTGGAAGATTTCTCTTCTATGGCTTTCTTATATCTGCCATTGAGAGCGGAGTAATCCCTAGTACCTTTTTCAAGGTCATCACGCATCTGTTGAATCTGCTGTTGCAAGGATTCCATGGTGGGTTGTTGCTCTTGTGAATTCACTGGAGTCTCCTCTGCCGAGGGAGCTGCAGTTTCATTCTGTGGAGCAAGGTCGCCTGTTCCATTTGTACTAGCTTGTACTGGTTCATCAAATCCTGCTGTCGAGTTCTGTAATGTCATTTACTACCCCTTTTTTAAAACAAAAAAAAAGCCGCCTGAGTTGAACTCATGGCGACTTGCGCACTGTAACTTTATTTAATTTTGCTCTTAGTCTAAAACCTTATATCCATTTCTGTCAAAGCGAATGTGTATGCTTGTCTTACATCTCACACACCTTGTCCATAACTCTCCGTATAGTTTTTCTGCAATCTTCTTATTGCATCCGGGACATCTGATACCTGTTTCACTTGTTACCAATTGAACCCATCCCTTCTAAGCAAATTATCGATTTCACCTCTGTTAGTTCCTATCAATCCTCCGGATGAATATTGAATTTCTTTTTTGAGAAGCTTTACTTTTAAGTTGGCGGGAGTAGGATTGTATTCCCATTTCCACAACAAACCGTCTAATACAGGATCTGCTTTACGCATTTCTAATTTCTTTTCATCAGCCTTAGCTAAAATTCTTCGTAAATCTACTGAGTCTGTGTTACTCCAACCCTTTGATGGAACTCCACCCTCTCTCATTGTTTGTCGGTCATCTCCATTTTTCTTTTTCCAAAAATCGTATTTTTCTGCAAAACCTTGTTCTTCTACAATTTCATCCAAAATCCTGAAGTAAGGCTCCATTACTTGTCTATCTTGATTAAGTTTTTGTACTATTGGCGGACCACCTGATTTAACAAACTCTAGAATATTATCTACATGATCTGCCATTTCAGGGTCTTGCCTCATGTTTTCAATTCTTTTATCTCTTTCTTTAAAGTCATAACCCCAAACTAGATCTTCTAAAGGAGGGTCTTCAAGAATAGCAAAATACTTTTCGACTGCTCTGTTAAATTCATTTTCACTTTCTTCTTGTTCATCAAAAAATCCTTTGAGGTCCTCGTACTCACTATCTGACTCGATCTTATCTACCTCATCTATATACTCACCGTATGCTCTTGAAATTGCTTCTCTTAATGTTTTTCCAACACCAACATCTTCTAAAGCTCCAGCTATTGCTGTATCCCTAGTATTTTTTACTTCGTTTTTAGCTTCAATGTATTTACCTAGATCGCTTCCTCGTTCTTGTCGTTCTTCTTGAACATCTTCTCGTAACTCTTGTAGTTCTTCGTTTTCCTGAACAAGTTTTGAGTACAACTGAGAGTTCATGTCTTTGGATCTTTTGGGGAAACTTCCCGGTTTGTGACCATACTTTGCGAGTTCTTCTTCACTCATTTTTCTAAAGTCATCTTCTAATACTCTCTTGAAATCATCCGAGGCTGTTGACGGGCTGGTTCTCATTCCAGTCATAGCCATTATGTTGCCGGGAGTTGAGCTGCCCTCAAAAATTCCTTGTAACACAAACGGTGCGGAGTCTAAAAGTAAATGATGTCCCATATCCCCAAGTCCTTCAATTTCAACATACGGATTAGCATCCATTGGGGTAATTCCCTCTGCAACAGTTTGAGTAATTCTCACTCCCTGAGAACCCCTGCTAGCCATAAATTTAAGGAATGGATTTTCTTGGAGATCCATGCTGGCAAGAATTGTAGGATCAGTTACTGAACCTGCAAGACCTGTCAAAAGCTGAGTCAAGGCTCTGATTTGTCCACCGACTCCATAGTGTTCACCATCGATCTCAATACTTAAATATCTTTTTCCTGAAAGAGGGTTTTGAGATACAGCTATATCGTCAATAATCTTGTCCATGCTGTCTCCTTTTGCTAAGCCATGGGCAAATATTGCACTAGCTGCCATTCCGTGTGTTACTGCAATAGTTTGAGCAACTGCACGGAAAGAAGCTTTTTGTCTTGCTGTTGCTTTCCCAAGAGCTGTTGCGGGAATAGCCATAATTGCGTCTGCTACTAAACTTGTTGTTGAACGCAATAGTCTTGGAGAAAATGCTAACCATGTGCTTTCAATTTCTCGTAGGGAAGAACTGACACCTAACCCTTTAACGTCTAACCCACCTGTTAAATTATTAATATATGTAGCTAATTCAGCTACTGAATTCCCTTTTTTACCTGCAGCTGTCCATGTAGGTTTTAGTGTCTTAAATAATTCAGCTCGGTTATACGCTAAAAACATACTGTAAGAGCTTTGAAATCTACCCATTGTTTGATTAGTAAAAGGCTTTACTCTTTTGCTTCTAAATTCTGAAGCTTTTCTACCTACGCTATAAACTTTACTGTCAGCTGCTGATTCAAAAACATGACCGAAAAACTGATCTCCTTTAGCTGTAGGAAGTAAGTCTAGAAATCCTGTAACAGGTATTCCTCGACCCTTTTGTAATGCTGCAAACATTTCGCTGTCACCAACCGGTATTCCGTTTTGAGCCATTTCTATAAATGTGTCGTAATTGTTTTCGACATACCTTGCTTGAACAGACGGATCAAGAAAAGCACCATAATGCCTTAATGTACCTGCAGCCCATCGTTTAGGATTAGTTGCTAATATAGGAAGCCCTTGAATAAACGGCGCACCAAAGTCAGCTGTAGCCATTAGGAACCTTGCAGCATCGGTAACTCTTCCGACTCCCCATGCAAGTTTGCCTCCGACTTTTTGTGATATCCCTTTAGTGCCTGACCTCATAGGACCTGCACCTGAAACTCCTGTAATGTCTTCTATCCCTCTAAAAACTTTGTCGTTGTAAATTTTGCCTCGCCATTGTCTGACGCTAATTTCACCGACATCACCAAAAAATTTACCGGCTAATGTTTCTGATTTTCTTATTTTTTCTAATTGAATAGATCTTTCTTTTTTTAATTGATTCTGAGTAGCTTTTGATTTTGCAAATTTTGCCGCTGCGGTATTTACGTCATCTTGCAATTTATTTATGTTTTTTAACATAGCGGATTGTTCTTTTTTAAGTTTTACTGCTCCTACTTTCGTTTTAGAAACTTGAGATTTAGCTCCAGCAAGTTTTCTTCTTGCTCTTTTCAATGCAGCTTTATCTCTTGCAGCTGTATTAACAGCGTCCTGAGTTCTGCTTATAAGTTGAGGATTTAATTTTTCTAGATACTCAGTTGGGGTAAATGATTTGACATTTTTTGCTAAATAATCAGTGAGCTGGTCGTCAATGATTTCTCCATAGGCTGCCCGCATATGTGAAGCTAATGTGGCTCTTGGGTCTGCTTCGTAAACATACTCTACGATTTCTCCTGTAGCTTCATCGACTTTACCTGCCACTCTAGCTTCCATAGCAGTTTCCCAAGTCCGTGCATTATGTGAATTGCTTTTACCTAAAAGTTGCACATCATCAATAGAAACTACTTGTCTAGGTATGTAGTAGTACCCATCTCTGTCTTTTGACAATGCAGTCAAGCCATTCTCAACTCTTAAATTCTCAACTTCATCTACTATTTCCCTATATCTTCTGATGTATTCCAAGCCATCATCAGAAATCACAGCTCCGTATTCCCTGATAAGAACTTCTTCCGGGATAGAAAAAAGATCTTGCCATAACATATCAGTGCCATCTACAACACCGTCTTTATCTATTTTTATAGGTAGACCACCTCCACGAAAAAAGCCACCAACTTTTTTCCCTAAACGGTGAGTCAATCCCCTCGAGCGACCTGCAAGGCTATCAAGTCTTCCCTGTAAAGTTACTTCAACAAGTTCTTTTGCTGATGTTTGCTGTCGTGCTACCGCTATTTTTGCTTTTGCTTCGGGTGTTGTAGCAGCTGCGGACGGATTAATTCCTGTTCCCGATGCAACTTTTCTTGCAATGTTACTGTCGTACACATTGATGTCGTCAATTTGATTAGAAAGACTTTTTAATCCAAACACTACTTTGTTCCCACTTGCAGCTCCTCCTACCCCTACTTTCATCCCGGTTGATCTAAGAACTTCTATTGCTTCAGGAGAATTTAGATCAATAGCTTTTTCGTATATTTCATCTCCTGCACCAAGCTTAGTAGTTCTTTTATTTAACAACCCTAGTTCTACTAACCTTTCTAGAGAATCTTGTACTCCTCCCTGTTGTAGAACTACTCCTGTTTCTTCACCAAAAGCTTTGAGGCTAATAGGCTTATCCCCCATCATTAACCAAATCCGAACATCTCCTTCAAACAATGTGTTTGCAGGAAGTCCTTCAATGTCAATTGGTGTGTTCATTATTGCTGAAACTAATTCATCTTTACCTTTTTTAGATGCTTCAATTAAGACATCATCGCCCTGTTTGCCTAGTGCATCAGGAACACTTTGAACAAAAGTTTTAAAAGTATTGTGATTTGATGTAGCTTTTAATTCAGGAGCAAGTTGTATAGTAGTAAACGCTGCCTCTCCGGCTTTTGTAACTTTCCCACCTGTCTTAACTAATCCTCCCAGCCAACCAATCGGAAGCACGTTAGTAGGAACTACTAATCCCCCAAATATTTGTTCGCCTATTGGTCTTTTTTGTGTTTCCTGATCTAGCCCCTTAATAATGTCAGCTATTGGCATTGTCCTTGGTTCATCATCAAACGGGTTTATTTGTTTAACAATTGCTCTTGTTTCTTCTGAAGGCGGAGACATTAATCTCTCTGCACCAAACTTAAACAAATGCAAAAGATTTGGTATTTGCGGACCTCCCATACTATTTTGTTGCCTGTTCGTAGATAATGCAGTAGTTTCAGGAAGGGATTCAATTATTGAATGATATGCCACAGCTGAAAGCTCTTGCTCTGCTCCCAATAAAGTCAGGGGTCCAATCATTTTTTCGTATTCATAATCGTTGTCTTCTCGCCATTGACGAGCTTCCCTATACAAATTTAAGTCAGGCGCACTCATTCCCCTAGGGTTGTACCCTTTTTCAAGGATTTTTTCGTAAACAGCGTCAGGTTTCTGTCTTCCGTAGTTTCTGTAATTACGGTTATCTTGAGTGCTTTTTTCTCGCTCTCTTTTTTTATTGTTATATTCAAAGCGCCTTCGTTCGGCTCTAGTCATATCTTGTGGATCTTGCTTTTGTGCAATCAAGGTTTGAATTTGTTCACCAATAGGTAAAGACTCATCAACACCTTCACTCTCATCAGTTTCATAATCTGTCGGTGCTAACTGAAAACTTTGTCCTGTCAAAAACTGTTCGTTTTTATTAACCATTATCTTCTACCTGTAGTTACAATTGTTCGTCCACGACCACCAGTTCTTAACGATGGCAGTCTACGTTTTAGTTCTTCTCTGTTCTTTGTCTCTTTAATTCTGTCTTGCTCTAACTTAAAGAACGGAGTCTCTTCAAATCTAGATTGGAATCCCGGTAACTGTTGTTTAAAAAAGCCTTCGGTAGTAGTTGCGTCTATAGTAAATTGATCACGAGCCATCTCTCTTGCAAAACCACCCGGCATAAATGCATCTCCAACAGCCCCTCTTTCACCAGTAAGTGCATTCACACCAGTTTCCATTTGATATCTGTTTCTTGATTCTTCTAGTCGTTCTGCTTCTGCCAACAATTCTTCAGTTGGTTTATTGTCAACGTAGCCCTCACCTGACTCTACCAGTGAGTCATATCTTTCTTGAGCTGTGTCCAGCTTTCGTTGTTGTAATTCAAATGCGTCTGTTCCGTCTTGCGCTCCACCTCCGATAGCAGATAAGTATCCTTCTTCATCCAATCGAGGAGCTGATACTTTTCTAAATTGCTCGTTGAATCCGGGCAATTGAATTTGTTCTAATAAAAACTGTGCATACTCAGGTCTGTCAACCGCTATCTGTCTTAGCTGCGGTGAAATCGACTCTAAGTCAAAGTCAGTAGGTTCAGGAAATGGATCACGAACTATTAATCCGGGAAGTCCGGGTTCTCCAGCAGTACCGCCAATTTCTTCTGCAGCCTGCCCACTAAGAGGTGGTACCTCATCAGGATTCATACGCCCAGCTAGGTAATCAACTTGCTGTGCAAAATCATCATCCGCAAGTAAATCATCAAATGATTCAAAGTCCGATACACTGTTTGCGACTTCTCTGAGGAAAAGAGTTCCAGCTTCTCCTTCAAGAATGCCCCTATATCTAGGGTCTTGTTTAAGAAATTTTGCAGCTTGTGCTTCTCTGAAATCGACATCTTCTGTGTCAGCCCTAAATTTGGCTCGGGCTTCCATTTCATCTTCAAGTTGTTTCTGAAGTTCTGCAGCACTGTTCTTTTTATCCTCAATAGCCTTTTGAGCATCTAAAACATCCTGAATTTCTGTGAGTACAATTGAGTCATTATCCCCAGTTGCACCGTCAACTAAATTAAAAATATCAAAACCCATTTCTAGTGATGGGTTTTTCTTAGGATCATTAAATGCATCTGTATATTTTTTACCGAATTCAGAGTCTTCAATTCTTTTAATTAAATCTCTTTGCCACTTACCAAGTGAGCTTGTTATATCTTTATCAGTAAAATTTTCTCTCCATTCTTGTGGATAATTATTATTGTTAGGATTAGTGAAATCGTTTTTAGCCATCATGGCTTTCACGTTGTCTTCAATAGATTTATTGAAATTCCAACCTGACTCTTTGAAGTTGTTGTAAAGCTGTTGATCTGTACGTTCTTTTTCACCAATTCTTGGAAGTTCAGGTCCTTCACCAGCTGACATAATTTCCGGTAGATCCGCATAAAAAGCAGTTGTATCACCTGATATTCTCGCAGCTTGTTTAGTGTCTTCAATTACCTGATTTAAATCTTCAACAAAAGAATCTCCAATTGAATCAAGTTTATCTAGTATTCCTTTTGCCCCACCTTTTTTTGAAAAAAGTGCATTGAGTTCACTTGAGTCTATTTCAAGGTTTTCCAAAAATCTGTTAGCGTCTTCAATTGTATTTAGATTCCCTTCGAGTAATGCGTTAATTTGAACAGGATAGTATCCACTCTCAACACCTTTTTCTACAGCCGCCCAAAATTTACTGTTCTTTGTAAGTTTGTCAGGAGAATTTCTAAATTCAGTATTTACTCCATTCAAAACAGAGAAAGCTAAAGTATCTTTTTCTGTAACTCCAGCTCGATATTCACTAGTAATTCTTGTGTTTCCTTTCAAGTCAACTTCAGTGTTGTAAAAAAGATTTTCAGAAACAAAAGTTTGAGCTTCAGCTATTGTTCCGACATACCCCTGACTTTCCCATTCTTTTAAGACATCCCTAGATATTTCTTCATTTAGGGAAAAAACATCATTCATAGTTACAGGTTCTTTTAAAATAAGTGAGGTGTCAGACTTTTCATTTTGGATTTCAGTTACTTCGTCAGAGTCATAAATAGTTTCAGGATCTAAATCAAATAAAGTGAAGTTTGCGTCCCCATCAATAAAAGCTATAGATTCTAGTTGTCTTTCAATTTCACTTTGAAGATTAAGGTCTCGAGCATTTCTAAGAAGTTCAACATACTCATTTCTTGTATTTAATTCGTCAACAGTCCACTGAACATCACCGATTTTACTAGGCGAGCCGGGAGGATTAAGACGGGCATTCCATAAATCTAGAATTTCCTGTTCTCTTGATATATCTCCAATACCTAACCTTTCTTTTGCTTCAGCCAATTATATTTCTCCTAGGCTTTTGAGTGATTCCGTTAGTTCTTAGTTTTCTTTTCATCTTTGGAAACATTTCATAGTTCTTAGGTAATTCAGTCATCGTCTCCGGTGTCTTATTACCTTTATTTTTAGAGTGTCCTATTAAGTTTTTGTATTCATCAGCGATAGATAAAATCGCATCTGTGTATGGGTTTTTACTGGGCAAGGTTTATCCTATTTGGTGTAAATGTGTCAGGGGTTAATGGTTCATTTAAATCAGCTGGAGCGCCACCGCCTTGAGGTGGTCCCTCTTGAGGTGGTCCTGCTTGTGGAGGTGCGCCTGCTCCCGGAGCTGCGCCACCCATCATTCCGCCTTGAGCCTGCTGTTGGATTTGCTCCATTGCAGCTGCGGAGTTCTCTTCATCTACTAATCCAAGTTCCTGAGCTACCAATGTTTCTATCTTCTCTCTCACAGCTGGTAGTTTTCGTACAGACTCCTCGATCAATCGTTTCTTAATTTCAGTTCCGTTCTCGTATCCTGCAGTTTCGTAGTATGTCATTGGATCAATCAATCCAGCTCCAAACTCACTCATTGCCATTTGTCTCTGTTGCATTTCCATCACAGGTTCTGAGTGTGGGAATTGTATTTGTATTCCATACACACCATTAACTTGTGCTTTAGTTAGAAGTTTCCCATTAGCACCAATACCTGATGCGAGTTCAGATACGTTATCCACTAATTGCAGAATCCGACTTCCGACAATAGATGCGAGATGTTCTCTCTGCATCGCTACACCTGAGAAGATTCTCATACCTGCAGTATTTAAAATTGCTTGTTGTCCTACAGTTGTGACACCGGCTTGTCTTTGACCTGCTAGTGCTGGAGAGTAGGTTCCCATTTCCAATGTTGAGTCAGTTCCTGCTCTGATACTTTGCATCCATCCCGGAATATCAGGGGTATTCATTACCCAAAAATCCTGCATATCTCCTTCAAGTATTCCTTCATTCTGAATTGCCTGAGCAAGGGTCATTGGATCTCTCGATGTACCCATAGGTGCGAATGCAGATCGTAATAACATTTGATGGAACGCAGAAATTTCCTGAGTTCTTTTTCTGATTGTTTCTTTGTTTGGACTTAAAATTCCCTGTGCAAAGTTGTACGGATCTCCGCCTTCTTCTGCAAAGTCCATACCTGATAACCCTGAGAACGCATGAACAAATGGGACAAATCCCCAAGTATTGCGTTCCATGTAAATCGGAGTAGCTGCGACTGAGTTCGGACTACCATATGTTGGGGCTGGGTTAGCTACCATTTTTACGTGCCAGTAAGGACTCCAGTAATCCCACGTTTCGATTTCATCCCATGGGTCTAGATTATCCATATCAAAAATTTCTGCAAATTTTCTACGTTGAGTTCTCTTCTTCAATACTGATTGATCGTGCAAACTCTGAGCTGTCATCTTTGATGCTTTGATTGCAATCGTAGGTATTTTCTCAGTAGGATTCATAAGTACTGTAGAGGGATGTGGAATCCTGATTCTTACAGGGTTAAAGTTTTTTCTATTAGCTTTGAATATAGCTGACTCTTGTTCGTACTCTTCGTCAGTTGCAAAGTTAGCCCTGTCAGGGGATGTAGGTCTATCTGACAATCCTGAAAGTATTGGAGCTTCAATTACTCCATAACCATGAGCCACCATATATTGAGATAACATCTTCCATGGTAGGTTGGGTTCATGAAGTGCTGCATTATCCATGACAGCTTTTAGTCCATGTTCCAAATTTGTTGCGTTAATTTTGTCATCTTCTGTATCACCGACAGGTTCTCTGTGAATCCTTGGTGAGAAACTCATCAATGTAGATACGGCATGATCTACAAGGTGGGTGGGTGTGGAGTCATAGAATATCGGTCTGCCCTGATAATTCTGATTCCACACATTAAATTTTCTTTGATAGTAGTCATCATTGTCACGAAATTCTTCGTGAGCTTTTGACCATAGTTCACTCATCTTTGAGTAGAAGCGAGTTATTTGTTCTGCTTCGGGTCGTTCCCTTAAATCAGCCATGTTATTTTTCCTATGCGAATGCTGGTAGTCTTATTATTTTTCCGTTACTAACCATTCCTTTTTCTTCTTTGCACATAAGTGCAATTCCTAATGCCATTACGTAGTCATCGTGAGCGCCACCCATTGCCTGTGGCTTTTCTCCCGGAGACGCAATAATGGTAGAAAATTCATCTAAGCCATATCGGTTAGGGATGGTAAGTTGACCTGCATTAAAAGAAGCTCTAAGTTCATCGAACAGAGCCTGTCTACTCATGCGATCAGTTTTCCAGCCGTAGTCTCTTCTTTGGTTTCTACCTCTACCGACTCTTCGTCTAAAAAGTCTTGGGTAGTTTTCATCCCTTGCTATAGTCAGAACTGTGTCTGAAAAGTTATTTTCTATAGCCCATTCAGGGTTGTTGTATTCTTCTAGAAGGTCCATGGATGCAACAGAAAAGTCTTCAGGTTGCATTGTGTTTGTGACTAGATCCGCTACTACATACCCTGTATTGATATCAACTATGACGGTGACGGAGTAATCCATTCCAACTCCCGCTGCGACATCCGTACCTGCGACATATCTCTTGCCCGCCCTTATTTCCTGATAGATGTTGCCTGCCCCAACCTGTCTGATTGGTTCTATGCAGTAGTCTTCCATTCCAATTATCATGTCCCTGTCGAAAATGCTTTGCGCTCTTGGTGGTGATAATGCCTCCGTTTCCTCAGTGGGATACTCCTGTTCCATGTATTGCTCGGGACTCATACCCTGTAAATCCATAGATGGAACAGAATCCATAGTTGCTTCGTACCATTTCTCATCTCTTCCCGGTCTTGCACTCCAAGGAATAAAGATTGTTTTCCATCCATTGTCAGGAGCATTTCTGTAAAGTTCTTTGAACAGAGATGACATTTTTCTTTTATTGGAGGTAGATCCCATAATCATCTGACCCCCTCCATCAATGGTCGGTTTCACGGCTGCGTAATTCTGAGCGTGGTATTCATGAAAATCAGCCTCATCCTGTATGACTACAGATGCTGTTTCTGAACGACCTGCATCTTCAGTTGATGGAAGTGCCAATACCTTTGAGTCCAGTGAAGGTATCCCTATCTCTGATCTTGAATCAGGGGATAGTGGATGTTGCCACTCCTGTGGCAGGTTCTTCAAAATGAACCTCACTTTATCCAATAAGCTGAATGCTTCAGTCTGACCTTTGGAGATCATTAGCACATTAGTGCCGGGACTGAAAGTTAATAACCATGCTGCATAAGCTGCACTTGTCCATGAGAATCCTAACTGTCTTGCCTTTAGAACTGTGACTAATCTGTTCTCTGTTATCGCAGCTGCTAGGTCTTTGATGTAGTCCCATTTTTGGAATGGGGCAGCACCCCCTGCTTTTCCTGAATGTAATTGAGATCTTTCTAGAATCTTTACATGGTCAAGAAAGTCGGGTTGTTCTCCGTCAGGGGAGATAAAATTTCTTCTAGCAAATTCTTTCTCTATTCTCCTGACTGCTTCCTCTTTGTGTGCATCGGTTAATGCAACCATTTATATTCCTATAGGTAAGATGATCTTTTAGTAGTTCTAGCTTTTCTTCTTTTCCTCATCATTGAACCAACAGTTCCCATACCTGCCTTACTTGTTGATTTAGCGTACCTTGGACTAGCTGTCTTTTTTGCCCTAGTTGCTATACCCAATGCTCCCAAAGCAACTCCTCGAGCTGCACGCCCTGCTCCAGTTGCAACACCACGCTTCATTCCCTTCCTAGCTCCAGCGATTGGGTTCTTTTTCTTTGGTGGGCGACCCCTTTTAGAGCCGTAAGTACCTTTTCCTTTAGGCATTGTTATCTCCTTTTAGCAGTTTTTGCTGCTCTCCGGAATTGTGCTGCAGTGGGTCTACCTTTCTGACCCTTCTTCCTCATAGTTTCACCACTCCCTGCCTTAATTCTTTTTCTCTTGGCTTGGATATTTGCGTACAGCCCCGGTCTTTTTTTAGTTGCCATTACCATTTCACCTTGTTTGCCCAATACGCAGCTGACATTTTGCCTCTAGCTATGTTTTTTGCGTGTCGAGCCTTGAATGATTTAGCACGGGGAGTCATGGTTCTGTCACCAGTCTTGCCTTGTTGCCCAAATCGAATCGTTTTTACCTGTCCACCTGATTTTGCAACAACAACATGAGACTTCTTAGGATGGCTGGGAGTTCTTTTTGGTTTATTGAAACCTGATACGCCAGCTCTTTTTAACCTAGGATCTCTTTTTGCTGCCATTACATCTCCTGAACACTAAAGGGACGGATGTCGAAGGAGGTGCAGTCCCGTATTTCCGCCCCTATCACCTAAAATAACAAAGCATTGTCGAAAAAACAACCATTATGGAGAAAAAGTTCTTATAAAAAAGAAAGTAACAAAGAAAAAAGCGTAGTGATATACCCCCCCTAAAGGGGGTATATATCACTAACACCGTATTTAAGAAAAATACAGTAACGAAAATGACGAATAGTGACGGTAGTGATTAAGCGTCACTATCCTTACATGATGACACAATCGCTTAAAGCTCTGTCATCACTTCAGGATCTGTAGCTGGAGTGACGATAATGACGACTACCAGTGACGATCACTGTAGCTACAAGGGTAACGAGCATACGAATGGCAAATACGCACATTATTGGTTTGGAGTTGTACACACCATCTTCGATGGCGGGGGGCGGCAGTCGGGTTGCTCCAAAGCTAAAAATATTAGGGTCCCATCTTGACTTTTGTGACTAGCTAAGGTCGTTTTTCTGAGGAATCCCAGTCACAGATTCTAATAAATAATAGGGAAATTTTGTAGCTAAAGACTGAGGTCGCCGTCTAGCTGTCGAGCTGTCGAAAATCGCCGTCTATCGCTGACTGCTGACCGTCATCGTCAGAGCTACTATTAAGGTATTTCAGAAGGTCGGCGGTCTCTAGCTGTCGGAGTGTAGCGTCAACATTAATATTAGTCGTTACTTCTCGGCGATCCGTCCACAGTCCCGCCAAATGCGCCAAACTGTCGAGCGTTTGACGTGCTGTGCTGAGTTGTTTCGATTCTTTGGACAGTCTCAACACATCGAGGTATTCCGTTATCAAAAAATCCCGATCAATATCCTGTTTTCGTTGCGTTATTTGTGCGTTTTGTTGCTGAATCTTAACAATGTAATCTCTCACCTTAACATTACGTAACAATCGAGATGCTGAGGCGTTTATAACTGATTCCGCCTTATCTGTTCCGAATGCTTGACGGTATGCATCGGAAGCATTCCGGTTATTGTTAAGGTAAACATCACAAAAATGTTTTTGTTTACTGTTTAAATTATGTTTTATTTCAGGCATTTAAAATACCTTGTCAATACCCAAATTGAGCAATTTTTGAGCAATTTTCTTTTGTAGCTAGATTATACCTGTGATATCGTTGAATTTCCAACGATACAGAGAAAAAGTGTTGACAAGTCCCGTTTTAGGGTATATTCTATTCACAGGTCGAACAAATAAACAAAACGGGAGCAAAGCAAAATGACCACAGAATCAACAAATTGGAATACTCAAGAATGGAATGAATCCGAAGTGTTATTTCTTATCGATGAATTGAATAAATATTGGTTTGATAATAATAAAAAAGTTTTTTTCATTACTGAAGGCGATGATGACATTTTGTCAATAGGTGTAACAGTAAGTAAGAAATATACAGTAAGAATCAACAACGAAATTTTACCAATAAATAGACTGAAAAAAGTTTGGGAAGCTACTTTAAATGTAGAAACAAATGCATATGAAGTTAAAGAGATAGATTTTTTTGCAAAAATAATGAAAGATTTAAACGAAAATAGTATCTATTTTTCAACAATTGCAAACATAAAAGGCGCTTTAATTAAATATTAAATAAATAATAGGGTCGGGGAACAATCCCCGCCCCTACCCTACCAAGGGAAAAAAAACGGACTTACGAAGTGCGCTAACACTCCGCAAATCCTAATCAAATTAATAAGCGAGTATTAAAATGACTACATTAGAGTTTACAAGCAAATTCACAGAACTACAAAATAATAATACGAATCAGGTCAGCGAATTTGACCCAAAAAAGCATAATTTATTAGGTAGTAATTCAATCAAAATTCAGCATTCCAACGAATTTGGCAAGGGCGAATATAACACAGCTATTATGTACCTTGCGCCCTATGATTTGAGCGGGAAACAAGTTTGTCCATTCGCTAGTGCTGGATGTTCCTCAGGGTGTCTAAATACTGCGGGGCGTGGCGGGATGATCAAAACGGGCGAATATACAAACGCAATCCAAAACGCAAGGATTCGCAGGACTAGATTTTTTTACAGCGACCGTCAAGGATTTTTAGAGCAATTAATAAAAGAAGTTGCTAGCCATGAATCAAAATGTAAAGCTGAGGGATCAACTCCAGCAATCCGTTTAAATGGTACATCGGATATAGCTTGGGAAACAGTTTATCCGGAATTGTTCGCAATGTTTCCAAATGTAATTTGGTATGACTACACAAAATTCCCAATAAACAAGCGTACAAATTTACCAAAAAATTATACTTTGACATTTTCGAGATCAGAAGCAAATCACGACCAAGTATTAGAAAACTTGCGTGCTGGTCGCAATGTCGCAATTGTATTCAGCACTAAAAAGAGTGAGGAATTACCTAGTCAATATCTAGGTTATGAAGTGATAAACGGCGATATTCATGATATGCGTTTTCTTGATCCTAAGGGCGTAATAGTCGGATTAAAAGCCAAGGGTGACGCTAGAAAAGACACATCAGGATTTGTAGTACAAGTTATTTAATTAATCAGACCTAAGCAAGTCTAAAAACTGCTTAAAGGATAAAAAATGTTTAATAGATCGCAAGCAATAGAAATATTAAAAATTCATACCGTGACGATTCGAGATTATAAAGACTTTATCAAATTAGTAGGAATTAAAAACAATTACACAATAAAAGAATTAAAACACTTTTTAGGATATTAAAAAAAAGGGGTTGAC
>VTLG01001814.1_pt1 | contig 27649 bp, 42 predicted proteins | sample 4694571 | NCBI WGS metagenome assembly VTLG01 (sample SAMN12604809, study PRJNA352737) | marine metagenome | biome: ENVO:00000447; feature: ENVO:00000209|ENVO:00000569|ENVO:01000036; material: ENVO:00002151; isolation source: viral sequences binned using virsorter ...
AGAGCAAAGCAGTCTATAATGGTCTAAGGTGGCGAGTGTTGTGGCTTTCACCTAAAGCAAATACCAGAAAGGATTTTGTTAATAGGTGTTTAGAGGGTCGTGGCTATAATGTAATCAATAAATAATAAGGAATAAGTAAATGATAATAGATAAAATTTTTGATAATACGAAAGATGGAGTACCAAACTATTCTATCGACTTAATAGATGGCACTAGGCTTTATTACAGGGGTACAGTTATGAACCCTATGCCACAATCGGGTGATGCTATTAATTACACAGTCATAAATACAAAGACTTCAGCTAATGGTAATCCATACACCAATATTAAAGATGTTGAGATAGCATCAATGCCAAATGACCAACAGGCATCCTATCAACCCCCACAAGCACCGCAACCAGTTCCACAGGCTAATAATACCTTCACACCTAAACAGCCTACTGGTGGCATCAATAAAAGCGATACACAGCGGTTAGATATATTCGTAACTGGTGTTGTTGGTAGGTCTATGGGTTCTGGTCACTTTTCGGTGAATGATATTGAGATGCTTACTAAAAATGCAGTAAGGGCATTTAATGAAAACCTTAAAGAACTATAAGAAGCTCTTTGCCGACTTTTGGGGGTATCACGAAAACGATATCCCCTTATGTTGGAATTGCCATAAAGAACAGGCGGTGGATATACATCACTTGATTCCAAAAGGCATGGGTGGAGTCAAAAACAACAGGCTGAACCGCATAGACAATCTTTATGCCTTGTGTCGCAAGTGTCATACGCTAGGACACTCTGACAAGGAACTTAACGAGCAATGGAAAAAAGATTTATTAGAACGCATAGAATGGAAGAAGGAAAACCCAAATGATTGGTGAAAAGTTATGTAAAGAGGTAGTGAGCATCGTTGAAAATCGTGGCATGGACTATGGCGATATCAAACAAAATCACGAAGAAATAGCAAAGGGGTGGTCAATCATTCTAGGAATAGAGGTAAAACCGCATCAAGTGGCGTTGTGTAACGACTGGCAAAAAACAGTAAGGCTAAAGGCTAACCCAAAGCATCACGATAGCTACAAAGACAAAATGGGGTATATGATAACCTATGCGGAGTGCATAAAATGACTGATATTTATTCAATACAATTTGACCCACATAAAGTATCGCACCAACAGGAAGAATTAGGGATGATATTTGCTGATTTAGATACAGCCGTAGAGCTAATGAAAAAAGAGGAAAAAATGATAATAGCGGAGTTAACGCTTCAGTTTTCCAGACAAAAAATGTATAAGAATATGAAAGAGTTAGATGGTTTGATATTTAACCACGAAAAGTTTAGGGATTTCGCTAATAGATATAGTGAAACCTTAAAGAAGAGGAATAGAGCCAAAATAAGGTTCGAATCCTTCAAAGCGTTCAGAGATGACCTAAGAACTAAGGTGGTCAATGAACGAGAACTGGCTAAACACAACTTATAGAAAGGAGTTTGAAATGCCAAAATCACAAAAGGAAAACATCCTAGAGTACCTACAAATAGGTAACAAAATAACCCCATTGGAAGCTTTATATAAATTTGGTTCTTTTAGATTAAGTGCCATTATCTTTGAATTAAGGAAAGAGGGGTTCAATATCATTACGCACAATAAAACTGTGGATGGAAAAACCTTCGCTGAATACGAACTTGTGAGGGGTGAAAACAATGGTTAAGTATGATAATTCAAAGACCTTTTTTGAATTTGAAATGGAAAGAAAAATTGATAGGAAAAAAAACGAAGGTTTATCTATTCATGGAAGCGAAATTAGAATGATGGATAGGCTTTTAGATTCCTTGAATGAATATATGACTTATATGGGAAAGGAAAGTAATGCTTACAATTTATGCTTTGATTTGAAAAAACAGATTGAAGAAAACAAAAAGCAAACTCAAGAGTATATGGATTTGATATGAGGGAGCATTTTGAAAAGTTTGATTTGTTGCCTTTATCCTTTAGTCATCTTAATGAGTTTGCTTTTTATCGTGAACGATGGGCGTTAAGGCGAATATTTGGGTATGAGTTTCCTACGAGTGCATCGGCTGTTAGGGGTCAATCTGTCGAGAGTGGCATTAATATGTTTCTCAATGGAATACCGCTAGAAGAAGCGACAGAAAAGATGGTTGCTGAATATGATGCAAACTGTTCTAGGATAAATGACCCAAAAACAGAAGATGAACGAAATAACTTAGTGCCACTTTTACAGCTAGGAACTAAGGAGTTTCAGAAATACGCTTACTCATGGAACCTATTGACCTATCAAAAAAAGGTAGAAATAGAAATAGATACTATACCTTTTGTGGGATACACCGATTTTCATTTTGAAGATAAAAAGACAAAAGAAGATTTTTATATTGATTTGAAAACGTCTAAAAGCCTACCCCAAAGGGTTAGTATTTCCCATGCTATGCAACAGTCTATCTATCAGAAAGCGACAAATGCTAAGCAAATTCTGTGGTATCTGAAGAACCCTACAAAGACAAAAGATGCTGAATTTATTGCTATGTCGCTAGACGATTATGGTGAACCTATGCGGATATGTAAGCATATTATAAAGGTCATGGGTAATTATCTTAAAACAGTTGATAACCCAGATGACGTTAAAGACTCTTTAGTGCCTAATCCAGATAACTGGATATGGAAAGAGCCTACTGTTCTTCAAGCTAGAAAGGAAGTTTGGGGATATTAAACCAAAAAACCCCTTTAGGTTTGTTCTTAGAGGGGTTACAATAAACTAAGATTGGAGTTCAAAAAAAATGATTATTCACGAAAATTCAAAACCAACACAGAAAATGAAAGCGTGGTACTTATTTACAGAAGACTTTATTGCAGGTACGCAACACCTTAGTAATGAAGAAGTCGGAATATACATAAGGCTTTTATGCTTTAACTGGAATAAACGCTGTGCAGGTATACCAAATGATGCTTATAAGCAGTACAGAATAGCTAATTGTTTCACTGATAATGAGAAAACTAGCTGTGACAAAATTATTAGAGAATTCTTTGTTTTAGTAAATGACCATTATCAAAATGAAAGACAACTTCAGGAATATCTTTATATTTCAAGGCGTATGGAAGCATCTAAGGAGAATGGAAAGCTTGGAGGAAGACCAAAAAAACCTAGCACAGAACCTAAAGGTAACCTAGATAAAACCCCCCTACCCCATACCCCTACCACTACCCCTAAAACAACCCCAGTAAGTTATGCACCCTTATTTTTAAAATTTTGGGAAAAGGTATCTAATAAGGTATCAAAGGGAACAGCCGAAAAGAATTACATGAAGCTAGAAGACGAATGGATAGAAAAGCCAGAAGAACTAGCAGAAATGTACAACAAATATTATAAATCTGTAGAAGATAAGAAGTTTGCTAAACAACCTGCATATTGGCTATCCGCTAAGAAGTATGAAGATGAAAAACCCAAGGCACAAAGTACAGAAAAGGTTGATTTGTACCCCCTCAGACTTAAAGACTACAAAAAGGTTGTAGCAGAAAAAATGTCTAGAAATTATGTTTCTCAACAAGCGTTACAACATATTGACGAAGTACAAAGAGCCATCAAAGATGGCGAGTTTTCCAAAGATGACGCTGAAAAGTATCTAGATTTAAGAGGGTGGTTATAGTGCTTGAGGTCATAACATTTACCATGTATCTCATTACTATCACAGATATAGAAACGGCTAATGTTGAAGTTCACCGCCTTGTCTTTGACAACCATGCTGAATGTTTAGCGTTAGCCACCGCCATCAACCAAGTTCGTGACCCTATTTCTACCAAAAAGAACTGTAGAAGGGTCATCAACTACTATTGGGATTTACCATAATGAAAAATGATTACGAAAAAATATTTGCACTCAAACCAATCGTTCCAGATACAGGACAACGGAATACTAGGGTTTTCAAAAAGGAAACAGTGGAGAAATGGAAAAAACTTGCAGAAAAACAAAGAAAAGAAAATAAGAAAAATTTACATGACAAATGATAGTTACAAATTACCAGATGGAAACGTTTTGATAAGTTTTAGCGGTGGTAGAACAAGTGCGTTTATGCTCTATAAAATATTAGAAGCTAACAATGGTTTAAATGAAAATGTCAAAGTTGTTTTTGCGAATACAGGACGAGAGATGCCAGAAACTTATGATTTTGTGCAAAAATGTAGTGATGAATGGGGTGTTTTTGTTACATGGCTTGAATATAAAACTGTTAGAGATGAAGAAAAAAACAGAAAAAGAGCCACTTTTGAGGTAGTCAACCATAATTCCGCTTCACGAAATGGAGAGCCTTTTGAAATGTTAATAAAACAAAATAGAGGTATACCAGACCCAAGAAACAGGTTTTGCACAGCAGAATTAAAAGTTAAAACGTTCAAGAGATATTTAAAATCTATTGGATGGAAAAAGTGGGTAAATACTATTGGTATTAGGGCAGATGAACCCAACAGAATAAAAGAAAGTAATGAAAGATTTTATGATAACTGGTATCCCATTGCGGAAGCTAACCACACGAAACATAATATTTTAGATTTTTGGAAAAGACAGAGATTTGATTTGAAAGTGACCTCTGGATTTGGAAATTGTGATGGATGCTTTCTTAAAAGTGAGAAAAGCATAGCAACATTATGGAAACTTCACCCAGAAAGGGCAGAATGGTGGATGAGTTTTGAAGAAATGAAACATGGAAAAAAAGGAAATAAAAGGACGTTTTATAAAAATAGAACTTACAAAGAAATAGGAGATTTTGTTTCAAGACAAGGAGATTGGATATTTGATACAGAGGGAGTCCTCTGTCAAGCAGATGATGGGGAATGTACTGGATAAAAAATTTGGTAGATTTATTCTTTAAGATTAGGTAAATATTATTGGTGGCATGGAGTGAGCAACCTCAGTTTGATTGGATTTCATAAGGGGTTCTCTTTGTGCCACACCACCTAACTATGGGGTATAAATAGGATGGCAAGACCAAAGAAGTACCATATAGACACAAAACAGCTACAAAAGCTTGCTAAATTTGGTTGTACTAACATTGAAATGGCTGATTTCTTTGGCTGTTCACCAGACCTCCTTGAGAAGAGTTATTCGGAATTTCTGACAAAAGGGCGTAGTGAAATGAAAATGCGTCTAAGACAACTTCAATGGAAGTCGGCTGAAAAGGGTAATGTAACCATGCAGATATTCTTAGGAAAGAATATTTTAGGTCAGCAAGACAAGATAGAAACAAGTGAACTAGATGAACCGCTAGTGTGGTCGGCTGATTAATGCCATTAACAGCACCACAAAAGAAAGTTATCAAAGATGACTCACGCTTTAGGGTTTTGATTACAGGGCGTAGGTTCGGTAAAACATATCTAGCCATAAATGAATTAGCCAAGTTTGCAAGTCAGCCTAATAAAAAGGTTTGGTATGTTGCACCTAGTTATAGACAGGCTAAAGCTATTTGTTGGGGTGTTCTTAAAGAAAAGATGATACAGCACAAATGGGTAAAGAGCATAAACCACAGCGATTTGACTATTACACTTAAGAATAACAGCCAGATAACACTTAGGGGAAGTGACAACGAAAATTCACTAAGAGGTGTAGGGTTACACTTTATTGTGATGGATGAATTTGCTGATACAAGCAAAGAAACATGGTATGAGGTTCTTAGACCTACATTGTCAGATACTAGAGGTCATGCGTTGTTTTGTGGTAGTCCTAGAGGGTTTGGAAACTGGTCTTATGAGCTATACAAACAAGGGGAAAGCAGTAAAGATTGGAAAAGCTTTCAATACACCACATTAGAAGGTGAACAAGTAAGTGAAGACGAGATAGAACAGGCAAAGCAAGACCTAGACCTTAGAACCTTTCAACAAGAATATGAAGCTACCTTTGTGAACTATTCGGGGATGATTTATTACAATTTCAGTAGAGATAAAAACATAGTGGAGAAGTACAGCAAGAATAATGGCATATTGCATATAGGCTTAGACTTCAACGTAGACCCTATGAGTGCTGTAGTATGCGTTATAGAAAATGATAGAATTTTTATGATAGATGAGATACAAATATACAGTAGTAATACGAATGAAATGAGCGATGAGATTAAAACCAGATACAAGAATAAGCAGATAGTTGTGTATCCAGACCCATCAGCTAGACAAAGAAAAACGTCAGCGGGTGGAACAACCGACTTAGCTATATTGAAAAATTCTGGATTTGATGTAAGATGTAAGAGTACAGCACCTTTAGTAAGGGATAGGATTAACGCAGTAAATAGTAAGTTAAAGAACGTAAATGGTAAAAGTAGTTTGTTTATTGTTAAGTCCTGTAAAAATGCAATCAAAAGCATAGAACGTCAGATTTACAAGGAAGGTACGCATATTCCCGACAAAGATAGCGGTTATGACCATATGAATGATGCTCTAGGGTACTTAGTAGAGTATAATTTTCCGCTAAGAAGGAATTTTGCACCAAGCCATCCTAAAAGGTGGAGTTAATGGATAGGGAAACACTTACAAGCAAACACGACTTATGGGATGCAAATATTTCTAATTGGGAGTTCTATATTCGTAGTTATCTAGGCGGTAATGATTATAAAAACGGCTATTACCTTCACAGATATGTTTTAGAGTCACCCGAAGAATATGACGCTAGAATAAGACATACCCCTGTTGATAACCATTGTAAGAATGTCGTTCAGATATACACAAGCTTTCTGTGGAGAGTTCCACCAACAAGAGATTATGGGTCATTAGATGGCGATGAACAGCTAACGTCTTTCCTTATGGATGCTGACTTAGATGGTCGCTCATTCAATACTGTAATGCGTGAAGTACAAATGAACGCTAGTATTTATGGCAACTGTTGGGTCATAGTCGATAAGCCACAGTCAAACGCCAATACCAGAGCAGAAGAATTAGCACAGGATATCAGACCTTATATCAGTATCTACACGCCAGAAAATGTTGTGAACTGGAACTATAGGCGGTCACCAAGCGGAAGGTTCTATTTGGATATGTTGATGCTTGTGGAGGATATAAACGCAGATAGAGCAATAATTAAAGTATTCACAGAAGAAACGATAAGCACCTATGAAGTTGAGGAGTATTCAGAAGAATATTCAAAAGGTGATTCAAGGCTAATAGAAGAAATAGATAACCCAATAGGCAAGATACCCGCAGTAAATGTCTATAATCTAAGGGGTGCTAAAAGACCTATAGGCATTAGTGACCTTGCAGATGTAGCCTATTTGCAACAGTCAATCTATAACGACTATTCAGAGAAGGAACAGCTAATTAGACTAGCAAATCATCCAAGCCTTGTAAAAACACCAAATGTTGAAGCTAGTGCGGGTGCGGGGTCTATAATAGAGATACCCGAAGACCTAGAAGCAAGCCTAAAGCCTTATATCATACAGCCAAGCGGTCAGAACCTTGATGGAATAATGAAGTGTATACAAAACAAGGTAGATGCTATTGATAGGATAACGCACATGGGTTCAGTAAGGGCAACAGGAACACAAATAGCTAGTGGTATTGCTTTACAAACAGAATTTCAGCTACTAAACGCCAGATTATCAGAAAAAGCGGATTATCTTGAGAACGCAGAAGAACAGATATGGTCTTTGTTTGCTATGTGGCAAGATAAACAGTTTGATGGTTCGGTAAACTATCCAGATACGTTTGATATTAGAGATTGGGCGAATGACCTACAATTTCTACAAATGGCAAAAGCTAGTGGCATAAAGTCCGAAACATTTAATAAGGAACTAGATAAGCAGATAGCACAGGCAGTCATTGATGATAGTGAAATGATTAAATCAATAAATGAAGAAATAGATTCAAGTCGGGCAGTAAGAGGTCAATTCACAACCACAGAAGTAGAAGGGCAAACAGTTGAAGAAGAAGAAGAAACGTAGGCTAGTACCGAAAGACAAAAGAACGGGTATCCCTAAAAAATATCTTTCGGGTCTTAAAGGTGCAAAAAGAAGTGCTAGAGCAAGCTTATTGAAACAAGTTAGTGCTTTATATAAAGCGGGTGCAAGAATACCACGCTCATTATTAAGAAGAAGGAACAGGACATAATGGCAGTAAGAAGAAAACCCTTATCAGCAAAGACATTAGCGACACTTAGAGCAAAAGCAAAGAAATCTAAACTGTTTAACCTTGCAGACCTAAAGGCTTCTTTTCGTAGGGGTCAAGGTGCATTTTTATCAGCGGGTAGCAGACCCCGAATTCCTATGAACGCTTGGGCGATGGCTAGAGTAAACAAGCTAATTAAAAGGGGTCGGTCTGGCTCATTTGACAAAGACATAATTAGAAGAGCATCAAAGAGAAAAAGAAAGTAATGGCAAAGTATAGAGGTAAAGAAGTAAAGCTAAACAAACCATTTAGATTGTCTACAGCGGAATCTAAGCGTAAAAAGTTTGGTGTTTATGTTAAAAACAAATCTACTGGCAAGATTAAGAAGGTTACATTTGGTGCTAGGGGTATGTCTATAAAGAAGAACATACCCGCAAGGCAAAAGTCATTTCTGGCTAGAATGGGTGGGGTACTCAAAGAAGTAAAAGGACAAAAGTCTTTATCACCCGCTTTCTGGTCAATCAAAGCATGGAAAAAAGACTTTCCGCTATAATGTCAAAAATACTAGATAAATTAGCTGACCAACATGAAGAACGTATAATCAATGTTTTATACAGGCTTGAAGAAGACGTTGTAAAAGAGGTAACAAGGGCAACAGGCGGTAAGCTTGTGTCACAAAGACTAGCTATTCAGCTAAGACCACAAATAAGAAACCTCATAGAAACAACCTTTTTAGATGAAGCCGACATAATAATTAACGATGAATATAACAAGATTGCAAAAGAGGTTTTGGATACTTTTGGCGAAATGCCAATACCTAAGAAGTTCAAAAGCCTAACAGAAGTTGACCTAAGAACCTTGAACGCTCTTAAAACACAGTCATTTAGTGGGTTTGAAGACGTAGCCGAAAGATTTCTTAAGGTAATAAACGATGAAGTATACCAAAGCACCATAGCGGGTAGACCATTTGAAGACATGGTAAGTAATATTCGTTCACATATAAATGGGGTTTATAAGAGGTCAAACACCGCAGAAATAAATGAACTGGTAGATTTTATTAATGAAAATAAGTTTGATAGTGCAAAAAAAGCACAAGTTGAAGACGCTGTTAGAAAGCTACATACACAATATGCAAGCGACAGGGCGGGTAATAACCTAAGACGTTATGCAAGCCAGATAGCACATGATTCAGTAATGCAATTTCACGGACAATTTACCATAGCAAAAGCCAAAGAAGCGGGTCTAACGCATTTCACCTACACAGGAACATTAGTTAGAGATAGTAGGGAATTTTGTGTGAGTATGTTGAATAAGACACTTACAGAAGAACAAATAAGAGAAATGTGGATTAATCGTTCATGGCAAGGAAAGTCTACTGGTGACCCATTTATAGTAAGAGGTGGCTACAGATGCCGACATACTTGGATACCTACAGACCCCGCATGGGGTGAAGAAACAGTAGATGAATTGCCAACAGAAGAAGAATTGCCACCACCACCACCAGTAAGGGGTGTCGTGTCAGATGTTTCTATAGGTTTTTTGTTGAATAAAGGTCTGAAAACTAGACCAAGTACAGCTAAAGTTAAAGCTTACGATGAAGATTTCAATTCACAGCTTACAGAGCAACAAAAAGTTATTGTTGAAAAGTTTCCGAAACCAACAACAGTAAGAGATACAAAAAGCGGTTACTATGTTCCCAGTACTGGTCAATTAAACGCTGAGTTAAATGCAAAAGATGGGAATGTTAAAAGCTATGTGATTGCTCACGAATATGGACACCATATAGATTATATTGCGGGTGGAAAAGGTGAATTTTGGTCTTTTAGGAGTAAAAAATTTAATGATGCCATTAAGGAGGATTTAGAGAACCTAAAGGGGAAGTATGTTGGTGTTAATTATGTAATAGATGAATCAGAATATAAAAAAATGTTTGATAAATTAGCATTTAAGGAGGAAAGAGATATTTATTCTAAATTTGATGCTAATAAAATTATTGCAACAGATAAAAATACAATTTTAAAAGGTGATGGATATGGTGAGGTCAGCGATATATTTGATGCTCTTGCAAAAGGAAAGTTTAGAAGGAACTACAAAATGTGGGGTCATACTATAAGTTATTGGAGGAAAAAAGATTCAGTACCAACAGAAATATTTGCCAATTTGTTCGCCATAAGAAACGACAAAAAAGCCTACGCCATAGCCAAAAGTTTTATTCCAAATACAGTAAAAGTATTTGAAGAATTTTTAGACACAGCGGAAAGAGTAGAAAGATGAGGAAAAAATGGCACTAACAAAAAAAGAAAGACTTAAAAAATTATCGTTAGCAGAAACTGGAAAGGATTACCATGATTTGTATGTTGAGGTTTTCGGTGTAGAATATCCAGAAACAGTTACAAGAAACCCAAATGAAGATATAGAAAACTTAATCCAAGCAATTTTCGATAATATTCCAGTCGAAAAAGTAACCTTGCCAAAAGATGCTAAAATTTGATATAAAAATACTATCCAAATAAAGGAGATTTAAATGGCTGAAGAAAACCAAGTAGAACAGACTACTGAAACAAAAGAAGAAGAACCACAAGTACAGGATACACCAAGCGGGGTAACATTCACAGAAGATGAAATGAATGAAATCGTTAGAAAGCGATTAGCCAAAGAAAGGGGTATTATGTATAAAAAGCTAGGTGTTGATGACTTAGATGTTGCTATAAATGCGGTCAAGACACAAAAGCAAGCAGAAGAAGCACAAAAAATACAAAAGGGTGAGTTTGAAGAAATACTAAAAACCAGAACCCAAGAATTCAACAAAGAAAAAGAAAACTTAGAAAGTCAGCTAAGAGATATCAAAATAAATAAGTCGTTATTATCTTCAGCATCTAGGAATAAAGCTATCAATCCAGACCAAGTAGTTGAGTTGTTAAAAACGAATATGCAACTTAATGAAAGCGGTAATGTGGAAATTCTTGATAAAAATGGTGTTACAAGATACAATAAGGCGGGTGAACTTTTGACCACAGACGAATTGGTTCAAGAGTTTCTTACACAAAACCCTCACTTTGTTAGTGCTACCCCAAGTGGTTCTGGCTCTGTGTCAAATGTGGATAGGCAAGAACTCAATAAGCCTTTAAATCTGAGTGAATTAAACATGAACAATCCAGAGGACAGGAAAAAATATGCTGAATATCGAAAGCAAAGAAATTCTAAACCTTATGTGATTAACTCAAACCCTTAATTTGTTTTATTTAAAGGAGTAAAAAATGGCAAATGAAACAACCAGTAGCACCATTTCGGAACTCTATACCGAAATCGTAGCTGAAGCATTGTTCGTAGCAAGCGAGCAGTCAATAATGAGAAACCTAGTCAGAAACTACACAATAGCGGGTGGTGGTAAATCTGTTGAAGTTCCAATCTATGCAACAGTATCAGCATCAGCGGTAAATGAAGCGACTGACCTATCAAATACAGCCGTAAACCCAACTTCTGTTACAATAACAGCTAGTGAAGTAGGTGTAATGACCACACTAACGGACTTAGCTAGAAATTCAGCGTCACGAAATGTTGCGGGTGACATTGGTAGATTATTCGGTGAAGCTATCGCAAGAAAAGTGGATGCAGACTTATCAGCACTATTCACAGGCTTTTCAACAGAGAAAGCGGGTGGAGCGGGTCAAGAACTAACAGTTCAAGACATATTTGAAGCAAGTGCAGAGCTAAGAACAGCAAATGCACCCGCACCTTACTATGGAGTGTTTCACCCAAAGCAGATATTCAACGTCAAGAAGTCTTTGACAAACACCTTTGTGGGTAGAGATACAGAACTTTCAAATGAAGCTATGCGAAGCGGTTTCGTAGGAACTATTGCGGGGGTTCAAATCTTTGAATCTTCAAATATTTCAGTTGATGGTTCTGATGACTCTATTGGTGGTGTATTCTCTCAAGACGCTCTAGCGTTAGCAATGATGCAAGACCTAAAGCTAGAAACACAAAGAGATGCTTCATTACGAGCAGATGAAATTGTTGCAACTGCCGTTTATGGAGTTAGTGAAATCCATGATAGTTATGGGGTTAAGTTAACTGCTGACACACTAGCTACATAAAAACTATGGGGGTGGGAAACTACCCCCTTTTTTTAAGGGATTATGACAATGGAAATGGTAAAGCTTGTTAAGGGCGATAGGGTAATCGAAAGACGCAAAGTAGATTACGAAAACAATATAAACATTTGGGGTTTACGAGGTTGGACGCTTGACGATGGCAAGCCAAAAGCACAACCAAAAGTAGAGCCAAAGCCAGTAATGGAAGAAGCACCAAAGCCTAAGAAAACAAAAAAGGCTGAGTAATGGCTACCAACGAATTCAATGTTGCAAATACTAGCTTGCAAAAAATACAGCCAGACATTTTAGGTTTCGGGGTATCAACCTTTGAAGACCAACTTCAATTCGCTGAAAATGACGTAATTAGGCGTGTCAGAGAAGAATGGTGGGAAAGATACAGGCATACAGTACGCTATAAGGACATTACTAAGATAACGTCAGTAGAAATGGATAGTTCCAAACTCACAGATTCACAATGGACACAATCAGTAGTGTATTTATGCTTATGGAAATATGTGTATCCTATTCTTACTAAATGGCGTGACCCCGACACAGGCGAAGGAAAAGACGCATTTCAAGTGCAGATTGATTTCTATAGGGATAGATATGAAGAAGAATTCCAAGCTATTCTAAGGGATGGGGTCGAATACGATGAAGATGGTGGCGGTACAGTAAGCGACAGCGAGAAAGAACCCATACATCATTTGAGATTAGTTCGCTGATGGCAGTAGATGTTAGAGTAGACGTTAATTCGCTTGAGGTAACAAGACTTTTAAGAAGTGTTCAAACAAAACAAAAGGCAGTTATACGAAAATCACTTAGTAGGGTTTCTAATATGGCTGTTCAAATGATTACCAAGCGTACACAGGCGGGGAAACTACCCGATGGGGGTCAAATGAGGGCATACGCTAAAGGCACAGTCAGAAGCCGTAAAAAAAGGGGTAGACAAACAGGATTTGTAGACCTTACCGATACTGGCAAGATGTTTCGTAGCCTTGATTTTAAAATTAGTGCATCAATGAGGTTCAAAAGCACTTTGTTTTTCTCAAACATGGAAAGAGCAAAGATAGCCAGTTATCACGACACATTCGGGGTAGGTAAAAGGCGTATTACTAGACCATTCTTTGCAATAGGGAATAAAGAAGAAGATAAGCTTAAAGCAGAGTTTGCTAGTTTTTATTTCAAAGAAATGCGGTTATGAGCAAAAGAGAAAATATAGCGGGTGACATTATTACAAAGCTTGATGCGGTGACAAGTCCGATTGAGTTTAAAAAGATTACCAGAGAACCTTTTGAGGTAGAGGAACTTAGTGATGCACAGTTTCCCGCCTTATTTGTTCAGTCTGGCGATGAAACAAGAGAAGTATCAAGCATAGGCGATACAGGAGCGGGAACATATAGGGGAACGATAGACTTTCTGATTGTGGCTTTTGGTAAAGGTACAGACTCAAATATAGACACAGTTCGCAACCAAATCATAGAAGTTGTTGAAGAAACGTTAGATAATGATATAACTAGAAATGGTAATGCTATAGATACGCAGATTATTGAAGCATCAACGGACGAGGGTACAATATATCCCTATGGTGGTGTACGAATAACAGCAAGGGTAATTTATGAATTTACTAGAGGGAGTGCATAATGGCTAAAAATGTAACTATGAAAAAAGGCGAAAGTATTATAAAATGCGTTGAAGACCATGTAGAACATTTTGAAAAAAATGGCTATAAGGTACATGATGAAAAGGCGGTTTCTAAAAAAGTCGAAAAACCTAAAGAAGAAAAGGAGTAAATAAATGGCTACACATCACGGAAAAGAAGGGGTTGTAACTATTGGGGGTACTACGTTAGGTAATGCCACAGGGTTCACAGTAGACACCACCCATGACGTTGTTGAAGATACAGCATTAGGTGATTCAATGAAATCATATCTTGTGGGTAGGGGTACTTATACGTTCACTATTGATATGAACTTTGATGAAACCGATAGCGGTCAGACAACACTAGTACAAGGAGCAGAACTTACTTTTGCTTTCTTGCCAGAAGGTAATGAATCTGGAGATAGAAAGTTTAGTGGTACTGGAATTGTTACTGGAATGTCGGTGGGTGTTACATTAGATGGTGTGACAACTAGAACTGTATCTGGACAAGGTAATGGTGGGTTGACCATCGGAACAGTCTAAAATGGCAGATGAAAAGATTGACTACTTTGATGGTATACGTGACCATTTTAGTCAGCTAGACACACAGATTATTGAAGTTCCAGAGTGGGGTTTGACAGGCGATAAAGCTATTCACACCAAGCCTTTTAATATGCTTGAGAAACAAAAGATATTCAAGGGTGCAACGAATACCGATTTGCTTGTTCTTATTGACGTTATCATTGAAAAAGCCTTAACAAAAGATGGCGAAAAGATGTTCAACGCTTCTCACATTCTTTCCTTCAAAACAAAAGCTGACACAAATGTAATTGCAGACGTTGCCACAAAGATAATGGGTACTGGTAATGAAGATATTGAGGATTATAAAAAAAACTAAGAAGTAACACAGAGTTACACAATATCTATGGTTTAGCCGAAAGGTTGCACAAAACAGTTTCCGAAATCTTGCAAATGTCAGTTGAGGAATTTAATATGTGGATTGCTTACTTTCAAATCCAACATGAGGAACGAGAACGACAAGAACGACTAGCAAAGGCAAGTAGATAGTGGCAACAAAACAAGTAAATATAGACATTATAGCGAAGGATAAGACCCGCCAAGCTATGAAGTCAGCCACAACAGGGGTAGACAAACTCAAGCAATCGGTCTTCAACCTTAGAAATGCTTTAGTCGGTATTGGTGCAGGTGTTGCTATCAAATCATTCGTTGATGTTGGTAGGCAAGTTGAGTCACTACAAATCCGATTAAAATTCTTATTTGGTAGCGTTGAAGAAGGTGCAAAAGCCTTTGATGTAATGTCAAAGTTTGCATCAAGAGTACCTTTTAGCCTAGAGCAAATACAAGCAGGTGCAGGAAATCTAGCGGTTGTTGCTAAAGATGCAGAAGAACTTTCAAGGGTTTTAGAAATAACAGGGAATGTTGCTAGTGTAACAGGGTTAGACTTTCAAACCACTGCGGAGCAGATACAGCGTTCATTATCGGCAGGTATAGCCAGTGCCGATATATTTAGAGAACGAGGTGTTAGGGATTTATTAGGCTTCAAGGCAGGTGCTACAGTTACCGCAGAAGAAACAGCCGAAGCGTTTGAAAGAGTGTTTGGAAAAGGGGGAAGGTTTGCAGGTGCAACAGATGACCTAGCAAACACGCTTACTGGTACTTTATCAATGCTTGGTGATAAATTATTCAACTTTCAAAAAGTCGTAGCAGAACAATTTTTAATAGGACTGAAACAAGAGTTTGGTGCTTTAGATAAAGCATTAGAGGATAATGAAGAAACAATAAACAAAGTTGCTAGGGCAATAGGAAAGGGTTTATCTGATGCAGTTATTTTAGCAGGAAAAGCTGTGACATTCATTTCTGATAATTTTCAGATATTCAAAGCTCTAGGAATGGCTCTTGTCGTTGCAAAAATTTCAAGTGCATTTTTAGGTTTAGCACGTTCTTTGAGTTTAGCAGGTGTTGGTATGGTTAAACTTAGTAGAATATCAAAAAGCACTGGTTTAGTTGCTCTTCTTGCTTTAGGGGTCGGTGCGTTGGAAGCAACAGGAAAATTAGAAAAATTATTTAGCGTTTTCCAAAAAGAAAAAACATTAGAAGACTTTAAATCAGATGTCGAAGCTATAACATCACAACTAGCCACTTTTTCAGATAATAGTGCTAGTGGGTTTGATGCGGTTAGGGAGTCTTACGAAAAACTTAGAGATGAAATTAAAGGTCGGATTGACGCTTTTGATAACAATTTCGACAAAATAACCAACCCTTTTGAATCAGATAAAACATTTGAAGCGACAAAAGAATTAAGAGAATTAGAAAAAGTATTAAAAGATTTAGACCAAGCTTATATGAATGTTCCTTTAGAAGTTATTGAAGTAGGTTTAGATGGAGTTACGGAGTCAACAAAAAATCAAGGTAAAGCAGTAAAGGAACTAACAGGGTTTTATGAAAATTTAAAAAAAGGTTTTACAGATGCTTTCTCAACGCAAAAAGAAATGTTCAAAGAAATACAGGATATTGGTGCATCTGCTTTTGAGGGGTTAAAACAATCACTAACCGACTTTGTTATGACAGGTAAACTTAGTTTTCAAGATTTAGCCACTTTTATTGTAAGAAAAACTGTTGAAATGCTTATTGGAGAAGCAATTCAGATGGCATTTAAAAAAGGGTTAGCAATGTTTAAGGCAGATGCTATTAAAAAGGCATTTATAAGCTTATATGAGGGTGCAATGAAGACTTTTGCTTCTATACCCTTTCCATTTAATGTTGTGGCTGTAGGGGGTGCGTTAGCGTTTGGAGCAGGGATAATAAATAAGATAAAAGGCTTTGAAAAAGGTGGCAGACCGCCAGTAGGTCAACCAAGCATTGTCGGTGAAAAGGGTGCAGAATTATTTGTGCCAGACCAAGCAGGTACAATAGTACCAAATGACAAGCTAGGCATGGGTAAAGAGGTCACAGTTAACTTCAATATAAGCACAGTAGATGCTAGAGGTTTCAACGAATTATTGGTTAATAGTCGTGGAACTATAGTAAATCTTATAAATAGTGCGGTAAACGAAAAGGGTAGAATGGCGGTAATATGAGTGGAGCATTACCATTAACAAACTTTACAGCTATCAATATCAAGAGCAATCAAAAGACTTTGGTAAGCGATACCGATAGTGGAAAGACATTTAGACGGCAGGTGCAAGGTCAACGCTTTAGTTTTACTCTTTCATATCCTCCCATGACTAGAGCAGACTTTGCACCACTTATGGCATTTATTATGAAACAGAGGAACAGAAAAGAAAATTTCACAGTCACATTCTCAAACTATCTAAATGCACAGGGAAACGAAACAGGCACTTTGTTAGTCAATGGTTCACATTCGGTTGCAGATACTACAATAGCTATAGATGGGTTCGGTGCTGATGGTGAAGGTAGATTAAAAGCAGGGGATTTTATAAAGTTCGCACACTCTAAAGTCTATATGGTTGTTGAAGATGTAACCAGTTCAAGTAATGCGTCCACAGTCACCATTGAGCCACCATTAAGAGAAGCTTTAGCAGATGATAGTGCGGTTACCTATGACTCAATCCCTTTTACAGTGCATCTAACAAGTGATGTTCAAGAGTTCGCAACAGGACAAAATGACAAGGATGGAAACTTATTATTTAAATATGAGTTTGATGTAATAGAGAGTTTGTAAATGGCTAGAGGTTTAACAAGTGCGGTCAAAACAGAACTAGCTACAGGGAATATAAATCCAGTATTACTCATAGAAATAGAGTTTTCAACGCCAGTATATTTAACCAATGCTAGTTTTGACATTACATCTAGTGTTAGTGGCACATCAAGAACTTACGCATCAAATGGACATTTAAGAGGTATAACAGGCGTAAGCGAAACAAATAAGCCAACTAAAAACTCATTAGCACTTACCTTATCTGGTGTAGACCAAACATATATTGCTCTTGCACTTACTGAAAATATTATAAACAAAGAGGTGTATGTTTATAGGGGGTTTTTAGACGCAAACCAAGCAATAATAGCTGACCCATTCTTGTTATTTTTCGGAACTATTGATGAATTTAGAATAAAAGACAGCACAACAAAAGCCACTTTAGTCTTAAATATCACATCACATTGGGGAAACTTTAGCAAAACAAGTGGGCGAACAACTACAGACAATTCACAAAAAAGATTTTTTAGCGGTGACAAGGGCATGGAATTTTCCGCTTTATCTGTTAGAGATATTAAGTGGGGTAGGGAATGACAAGTGTCCATTTATATCAAGCAGAACAAAAAGACTTTGAGAATGTCTATGATTTACTTATAGAGTTCAAAGAATTTGACCTTAAAGATGCACAATTACCAGAAATAGACAAAGATAAGTTAACAAATTGCATCCAAGTAATATTAAAAAAAGGTAAGATAATATTAGCGAAAGATTTAGATAAAAAAGAGCTTATGGGATTGTGTATGTTTCATAAATCAGAATATTGGTTTAGCAAAAAGCAACTAATGAATATTCATGTTCTTTATATTAGAAAAAGTTTTAGAAATTATAAATTAGTAAAAACAATTATTGATTCGGTTAAAAACGTATCGGAGGGGTTACCGATAAATCTTTCTGTTACGTCTGGATTACATATAGACCCTGTGTTTGAAAAGCTAGGATTCCAAAACATGGGAAGTAATTGGAGATTGCTTTAGATGTGTGATTTAAGAGATATAACAGATGGTATAGGCGATTTTGTTAGGGATGTAGTTGGTTTTGTTGAGGACGTTGTAGACGTTTTTGTAGACGTAATTGAAGAGGTTATTGGGTGGATTGTACCCCAACCAGAAATTCCAGATTTTGGTGAACAAGACGTAGAACAAAATGCAAAAGGGGTTTTGGTAAATAAGTTTAGTGCTAATGCTCACATTCCTGTTGTATATGGCACAAGAAAAGTGGGTGGTAATGTCGTTTTCTTAGAAACATCTGGTGTGGATAATCAATATTTGTATATGGCTTTAATTCTAAGTGAGGGTGAAATAGATAGCGTACAGAGTTTATTTGTAAATGACCAACAAGTTACTTTATCTGGTTCATTAACTGATGGAACACGAAGAACAGTATCAGCTAGTGACGCTAATTTTTATGATACTGAAAATTCTAATAGTTTAATAACAGTAGAAGCGTTTTTAGGAACAGATACGCAAACAGCATCGTCTTTATTAGACCAAAGGCAATCATGGACAACAGACCACAGACTAAGAGGGTTAGCTTATCTTGCTCTTAGATTTGAATGGAACGCTGATAAATTTGGTTCTATACCCAACGTTCAAGCTATTATTAAAGGCAAAAAGGTTTACAACCCAAATTTAGATGGCACAGTCACAGGCGGTAGTGGTAGCCACAGAAAAGACACAAGTTCGACTTGGGCGTATTCTGATAATCCAATATTACAAATGCTAGACTATCTTAGAAACGATAGATTTGGGATGGGTATAACCAACAGCTATTTCGATAGTAACTTTGCCGATTGGCAGACAGCAAGCGATGTATGCGATACTAATATAACGCCTTTTAGCGGTGCAAGTCAGATAGACTTGATGGATAGCCACATAGTTGTTGATACATCAAAGAAAGCCATTGATAACGTAAAGGAATTTGTAAAGGGTTCACGTTCTTATCTAAATTTTTCTGGTGGTAAGTATAACATATTAGTCGAAACAACAGGCACAGCGTCTATAAGCCTTACTGAAGATAATATTATAGGCGGTATCCAAGTAACCAGTAAAAATAAAAACTCACGATACAATAGGGTCATAGTGAACTTTGTAAACCCCAACAAAAACTATCAAGCTGATTCCGCACAATTTCCACCAGTAGATGAAACAGGTTTAGCTACAGCCGACACTTTTGATGCTATGAAAACAGAAGATGGGGGGATATTACTTGAAGGGCGGTTTGACTTTCCAATGCTGAATAACGTGCATCAAGCACAAGAAATGGCAGAAATAATACTTAGACGTTCTAGAACTAGCCTAGATGTTTCAATTAAAGCAGATGCAACAGCCTTAGATTTATCCATAGGTGATTTGGTAAATATAACCCATGCGACCCCTGCCTTTTCCGCAAAAGCCTTTAGAGTTCAAGGATTAAGCATAGGCACAGACCATACAGTGAGTCTACAGTGTTCAGAACATCAAGATAGCTTTTATGCCTTTGGTCTACAATTAGCACCGCCAGAAATACCAGACACAAGCCTACCAAACCCCTTTAATGTTCAAGCACCTGCGATTACAATCACCGATGAACTCAGAGTGCTTAACGAAGAAGCGATAAGTGTTTTGGTAGTAGAAGCCACCACCGCAGATTTATTCGCAACAGATTTTGAAGTACAAGCAAAGAAAAGCACAGATACGAATTTTATCAATCTAGGTAAAGCCAGTGGACGTAGGTTTGAGTTAATAAATGTTGAAGATGATGCGATTTACAATGTAAGGGCAAGGACAGTCAGTTCTATTAGTCGTTCTGTATTTACTACCGCTACACACCAGATTATAGGTAAAACCGCACCACCAGAAACAGTAACAAACTTTTCGATAAATATAATACAAACAGAAGCACATTTATCATGGACACCAGTAGGCGATTTAGACTTATCACATTATAGAATAAGACACTCAAGAGATACAACAGCAAGTGCAACATATGCAAACTCAGTAGACTTGATTGCCAAAGTGTCAAGACCTGCAAATACAGCCGTAGTTCCTGCAATGACAGGTACATATTTTATCAAGGCGGTTGATAAATTAGGAAACGAGTCACTTGATGCAACATCTTCTGTGGCGATTATACAAAATATAAAAGACCTCAATGCGGTAGCTACATCCACACAAAGTCCAACATTTTCTGGAACAAAAACAACTACTGTTGTGGTAGGTAATGAACTTAGACTAGGAACAAGCATTTTATTTGATAGCGGTGCAGGGAATTTTGATACCACAGGCGGTTTATTTGATGGTGGTGGTGGTAAAGTGGCATCTAGTGGCACTTACGACTTTGATAATGTAGTAGACCTAAGTGCGGTTTTTACCAGTCGAGTAACCGCAAATATAACCATGACAAGGGTAGATTTTGGATTAAATTTTGATGACGCAACAGGAAACTTTGACGATAGAGAAGGGTTATTTGATGGGGATGCAAATGAGTTCGGTGATACAAATTGTGAATTACAAATAGCAACAACAGAAGATGACCCTGCTAGTGGCAGTGCAACATTTACAGCGTTTCGCAAGTTTTTTGTCGGTGACTATAAAGCCAGAGGGTTTAAATTTAGGGCATTGCTTACGTCTTCAGATTCCGAAGCTACACCAAGCGTTAGTGCGTTGTCTGTAACAATAGATATGCCAGATAGAATAGTAGCGGAAAACGATATAGCTAGTGGCACAGGTACAAAAGCTATTACATTTAGTCCTGCATTTAAATCATTACAAGGCGTAGGAATTTCAGCTCAGAACTTGGCTAGTGGAGATTTCTATGCTATAACAAGTAAAAGTGCTACTGGTTTTACGATACAATTTTTCAATAGTGGCGGTTCTGGAATAAATAGAACTTTCGATTATGTAGCAAAAGGGTTCGGTGAATTAGTAACATAAAGGAGAAAAGATGGCACAACACGACTACGTTATAGACAACCAAACATTCCCCAACACAAGGACAGACATTAATAATGTTTTACAAGCGATTGTTTCGGTAAATAGTGGGTCTTCAGCACCTAGCACGACTTATGCGTATCAACTATGGTACGACACAAGCAACAATATTCTAAAAATTAGAAATGCTGATAACGATGCTTTTATAAATTTATTCACATTTGACCAGACAGCCGATAGTGCGGAAGTTTCCGCAGGGGGTGGAGCAGGGTTTTTTCAAGGGGATAATGGCAATCAAGGTGACACAACGAATGGGAAAAAAGACATATTTAGAACCCATGAACAGGAACTAAACACGAATACAACAATAGCGTCTGGAGATAACACAGGCTGTTTTCATAGCCTTTCAATAGCTTCTGGCATAACATTAACAGTTAGTGGAAATCTGGTGATAGCATGAGTTCAACAATAAAAGTCAATAATATACAAAATCTAGCAGGTGATGATAGCGGTTTTGACCTATCAACAAATGATAAGATAGGAATGAAAATAGCAAATAGTGAAGTTGTGACAGTAGACACAACAGGGGTTGTTTTTAATGAAAACTCAGCCGATAGAGATTTTAGAGTAGAAAGTAACAGTGATACACACGCAGTATTCGTAGATGCAGGTAATGATAAAGTTGGTATTAAAGAGTCCGCACCAAGCTGTGATTTGGTTGTGAAACAAAGTGGAGCTACTTTTACAACAGCAACTCAAACAGTAGCTTTATTTCAGAGAAACTCAGCAACTGGTTCTGGCTGTAAAGTAACAATTCTTTCGGGAAATAATACTACAGGTGATTTAAACTTTGGTGATGCTGAAGATGAAGACATTGGTAAAATAAGTTATGGACATAACAACAATTCCATGAGATTTCACACTAATACTTCAGAAGCCATGAGGATTGATAGCAGTGGGAATGTGCTTATAGGTAAAACAAGCACAGGAGTTAGCACAGCAGGAGTTCAAATAGAAGCAGCAGGTGCAATTGTAAGCACAAGAGATGGCAACATATCAGCCGTTTTTAATAGGGAAAGTAGTGATGGCGATATTGTAAGGATAAGTCAAGCCGGCTCTCAAGAGGGTGTTATATCTGTTTCTGGCTCAACAGTATCTTACAATGGTTTTTCAGGTCTACATGAAAGTTCTGGTATTCCAACAAACACACCAATAGGAACAATAGTATCAACAATAGATGAATTAGATGTTTATCCAAACACGCAAGATGGGGATGCTCACCCAAAAGCAGGGCAAACAAGAGCAGACCACGCAAAGGTTGAAATATCAAGCACAGTAGGAGATAAGGCTGTGTATGGGGTTGTAGGTAGTTTCAATGCACAAGGTAAAGTAAACGTAGCATCAGTAGGTATTGGCTCTGTGCGTGTAACAGGTGCGTGTGCAAAGGGTGACTTACTAGAGAGCAACGGAGATGGCACAGCAAAGGTTCAAGACGATGATATCGTGAGAAGCAAGACAATAGGCAAGGTAACAATAGGCAATAGCGACACAAAAGAAAAACTTGTATCTTGTGTTTTATATTGTGGATAGGAGTAAATAATGTCAGAAATAAAAGTAAACAGCGTTGTAAACTCTACAGGGGATAATGATAGTGGTCTAGATTTATCTACAAACGACAACATTAAGTTTAAAATTGCAAACTCTCAAAAAGCCATAATTGATGCGAGTGGAAATGTAGGTATTGGCACGAGTTCACCAAGCCATGAATTACATATTACAGGGTCTAGTGATACAAGAGCAATTATAACATCTGGTGGTAGTGGCGATGCGGTGATGATGTTCGAAAACGCATCAGGCAATACTTGGGGACACGGCTTAGATTTATCAAGTGGGAATTATGTTATTGGATACAATGCGTCAGGAGACCCAAGTTTAACTTCAGATGGGAAAGTAAATATCGACACCAGTGGTAACGTGCTTGTTGGTACAACCGACAGTAATCCAAACAATAACAGTGCCGACAGTACGGCTGACAATGGCATTGCACTTTTGCCATCTGGTTTAATATCAATAGCCACTCATCAAAATGCTACTATGGTTTTAAATAGAACAGGAAATGACGGAAACCTTATGGATTTAAGGAGAAGTGGCTCTACTGTGGGAAGTGTTGGAATTCTTGGAGATAGAGTATACTTAGCTGTTTCTGGTCATGGAGTAGCTTTAGATGCAAGTGGAAATAGTTTTTTACCTTCAACTGATTCTGGAGGAAACCAAGACAACTTTGTAGATATTGGTGCATCTTCTGCTCGTTTTGATGATATATTTGCAACCAATACTTCTATCACTGATTCAGATGAAAATAAAAAACAAAATATCGCACCACTAACAAGTGCAGAAATTAATGCTGCTACAGCTATAAGCAAACTATTTAAAACATTTAAATGGAAAGACAAAGTAGTTGAAAAGGGTAGCAATGCTAGGGTACATACTGGCGTCATTGCACAACAGGTGCAAACTGCAATGTCAGATGCGGGACTAGATGCAAGTAAGTATGCTTTTTGGTGTTCTGATACGTATTGGGAAAAAGATAATTTTACGTATAATACTGAAGAAGAAGCACCCAAAGACGCAAGTAAAATAACTAGACTAAGTTTAAGATACGTAGAGTTATTAGCGTTTATTGGTGCAGCAACAGAGCAAAGACTAGCAAGTATAGAAGCAAGACTAACAGCATTGGAGAGCAAATAAATGAGTACACTAACAGTAGGAACAATATCAGAAAAAGTCACTGATGCAGGGGTTGCGGTTGATGGTGTAACACTGAAAGATGGGGGTGCAACCTTCACAAGTGCGGTGGGTGTAACTGGTAACACAACAATTACAAGCGGTAATTTAGTTATTGGTACATCTGGAAATGGTATAGATTTTTCAGCTAATGCAGATTCAAGTGCAACTGGTGCAACCATGACATCAGAGTTACTAGATGACTATGAAGAGGGTACTTTCATACCTTTGTGTAACTTTTCAAGTGCTACCCCAACGGCAGGAAAAACAGCAGGAAAAGGACAATATACTAAAATCGGTAGACAAGTGCATTGTCATTTTCTACTGACCAATATTAATGTAACTGGTGCATCAGGAGATATACAGATACAGAATATGCCTTTTACAGTTCTTCCTGATAGTGGTGATGGTGCAGTCGCTAATTATGTTGGAGTTGCCAAAGCAAATTTTATAAATTTTGCAGGTTCAACATTTTTAAATTCTGTTACGGCTGATAATACCTCAAACTGCAAAATAACTGAATGTACTGATAATGCTACATCAGATACAATAACTGCGAGTAATTGCACTGATGGCACTACAGATATTCAAGTAAGTATAAGTTACCCAACAGCATCTTAACAGGAGAAATTAATGGCAATAACAAAAGAAATTATACAAGATAAAATAGAGGTAGTAGGCAACTTCAAACACATACAGGTAAGAACCGCGACAGTAATAAAAGAAGATGGTGTAGAAATATCAAGGTCTTTCTCTCGCCATGTTGTTTCACCAGATAGCGATAGTTCAAAAGAAAGTGCAGATGTCAAAGCGATGGTTAAACAATTTCATACAGATGAAGTTAAAAAAGCTTATGCAACCCACTTAGAGAATAGCAAGTAAAAATGACTAAAGCAGATATAAACGCAATACTTATGGAATTAAGCGTTCTTAAAAACGATATGTACCACTTTAGACAAGATATGGAACGTAGGGTTTCACGACTAGAAAGAATAGTTATATCTATAACCGCCTTTTATGTGTTAAGTTCATTTGGGGTAATCTTCAACACTATAGTGCTATAAATGCCATACAGGGGGGGTTTGTAAATGTTTGACCCTGTTAGTATAAGTGCAAGCCTAGCAGTTGCTAGTACGGCTTTTAACGGCATTAAAAGGGCATTTCATGCAGGTCGTGAGTTAGAATCTATGTCGCAAGACCTATCTAGGTGGATGGGTGCTGTTTCTGATATTGATAATGCTCACAAGTCAGCAAAAAACCCATCGTTACTTAAAAAGGTTATGAGTGGCAAAACTATAGAACAAGAAGCCATTGAAGCATTTACCGCTAAAAAACAGCTAGAGCAACAAAGAAATGACTTACGCACCTTCATCCAATTTTCGCATGGTCAATCAGCTTGGGAAGAATTACTTCGCATGGAAAAAGATATTCGTCTTAGAAGACAAAAGGAGGTTTACGATAAGCAGAAATTTAGAGAAAAAATTATCACTATTGTGGTACTTACTATCGTTCTTAGCGTTGGCATTGGTCTTTTGGGTCTTTTTGTTTACTCACTCATGGGGTTGGACAGGGGTTGGTGGCTATCATAGTAGGGATAAATGCGTCAGAAAAGAAGGTGGACAAGCAACCTTTGAGTGGCTTTGCACTAATGGAAAGGTGATAATTTACGCACAATCGGACAATATAAAGAACTGTTTTACTTGTTTTCTCAAAAAATTTAGCGACTGGACATGGGAACAAGAAATCAGAAAAGGAATGAGAGAAGACCCAAAGTATATAACCTGTAGGAGATATAAAAGAGTGAAAGCAAAGAATGGACAACAAGTGTGTTTATACAAAGGTGCAAATGATACATATACGCTAGTGGTTGAAGGGAGTTGCCCCGTTGAGTATTCTTGCCGTTATGACCCTCATGGTAAACCGCCCAATATTGACCAAGTATTAGACTCACTAAACGAAAGCTTTAAAAAATGACACAAAAGAAACTAGAAAAAGATTCAAAATATAACGAAATGGACGCAAACAAAGATGGTGTCATTTCTGATGTTGAAATAGATAGTTGGCAACAAACAGAAGAAGTCAAAAGAATAAATAGAAAACAAATGCATCAACGAAACATGGCTTGGGTTTCTCTTGGGTCTATGTTGGTATTCACAATAATTATGTTTACACCCTTGATACCAGATTCACGAATAAAACTACTCACTGACCTATCAAACCTATTTTATCTGGCACAAGCAGGGATAGTTGGTGCTTTTATGGGTTTTTCGGTCTTAGATAGAACAGGAGTAAAAAAATGAGTTTATTAGGGTCACTTGTCGAACCAGTAACAGGGTTATTAGACAAGTTTATAGAAGACAAAGACCAAAAGGCTAAACTTGCACACGAGTTAGCTACGATGGCAGATAAACACGCTCAAGCACTTGCGTTAGCACAGATAAAGGTAAATCAAGAAGAAGCTAAAGGAAACTGGTTTCAATCTTCATGGCGTCCTTTAATTGGTTGGATTTGTGGCTTATCGTTAGCAATTAATTATCTTATATCGCCAATCTGTGCAGGATTTGGTATACTTATTCCACAAGCTGACATGGCGGTAATGATGCCTTTATTACTTGGTATGTTGGGAATAGCAGGAATGAGAAGCGTAGATAAAGCGTTCAAAACAGATACAAAGGGGAAATAATATGGCTTTCACATTATCACAAAGAAGTTTAGGACGATTAGATGGAGTAAATAACAAATTACATTCGGTAGTAACCACCGCCATAGGTCTGACAAATGTAGACTTTGGGGTCACTTGTGGACTGAGAACCGAAAAAGAGCAAGAAGACCTTGTGGCTAGAGGTGCTTCAAAAACCATGAAAAGTAAGCATTTGACAGGCGATGCCGTTGATGTTGTGGCTTATATTGGTGGTTCACGCATTTCATGGGAATTAAATTTATACGATGATATAGCGGATGCGTTCAAAGAAGCATCAGTAAGAGAAGGAGTAGGAATAAGATGGGGTGCTTCATGGCATATACCAGACTTACGTGATTGGGAAGGTACAGCCGAAGAAGCTATGATGGCTTATATAGACCTTAGACGTTCACAGGGCAGAAGACCTTTTATAGACGCACCACATTTTGAGTTAGCGTCATGATGAAAAAAATTTATATGAAGCTCTATGATTTCTTCTCAAAGATTGCCAGTTATTTTCTAAAAAAATCATTGAACCAAAAAACGAAAGGGGGTTATGATGGCACTAACACCAAAGCAAAAAAAACTACCAAAAGGACTTCAAGAAGCAATTCTAAAAAGTCAAAAAAAGGGTAAAAAGAAAAAGAAAGGGAAAAAGTAATGCCGTATCACACAGGTAAAGGTTCTCATTCAATGGGAATGAAAAAGAAGAAGAAAAAAACCAAAAAGAT
>VTLG01003563.1_pt1 | contig 27649 bp, 29 predicted proteins | sample 4694571 | NCBI WGS metagenome assembly VTLG01 (sample SAMN12604809, study PRJNA352737) | marine metagenome | biome: ENVO:00000447; feature: ENVO:00000209|ENVO:00000569|ENVO:01000036; material: ENVO:00002151; isolation source: viral sequences binned using virsorter ...
AACTTACCTTACTGTTTCTCTGGTCGTCTCTAGGGATCAAATCAGCAAGTATTGGCATCTCATTGATAAGACGCATGGTAAATGTAGTAAAGTTATCGGCTCTATCTTTACTGGCAGATACAACCAAGAACTTTAGCTGTGGATTCATACGAAGTCTCCACACTACATAGGTAGATGTAATCCAACTCTTACCTACACCACGAAATCCTTGTATGATTTTACGTCTTGCACCATATTGTAGATATTCAGCTATGTCTAACTGAACAGGTGTAGGGTCTGGTAGGTTTAGATGTCTCCAAGTAACGATTAAGAAATATCTAAAGTCTTGTAGTTTTTCTGGTAGTGGTTGCAATTATAGATCAGCTAAAGGTACAGCATCTAGGTCTGGTAAGTTGTTCATAAGCTCTTCCATTGGGTTGTTTTCTACAGGAATACACTCGATACCATTATCTTTTAGAAACTGTCTAGCTACGTTTAAATCCCCTGCCTTTGCTTCTCCACTTTTTATCAGATCAAGTATATGTTTAGCCAACTCATAATGTATGGTCTTAAGTATTTTTAAGTTTTTATCCATGATTAGTCTTGTTTTTAATTAATATAATCACTTTTTAGTTGTATTGCCAAATAATACATACCTAACTTTACCTAGCAATCCTTGTTTTTGTAGCTTTCTATATTGTCTTAGTTCTCTCTCAAGGTGATAATTCCTAGTTTCTGCTTCAGAAATCTTTATAAGTGCAGACATCAGCAGCATATCTTGTAACCTGACGTGTTTTACAAGATCACAACAATAGTCTTTAATAACAAAGTCTGGTAGTTCTTTAACCTCCCTGCATTTGATTTCTATTTCTAGTTCTACTTCGGGTGGAGGATTACCAATAAGAACATTAAAAAATTCTCTATGTGTCATATCAGTTCATCTTAGGAAACAACTGTTGCTCCAACATATCAACAGCACGATCATCTAACGTGTTGGTAGTTTGTTTGCAGATAGCTCTAAGCAGATCGACTACTAATCTCTTCACAGCAGTAGTGGTAAAGAATTTTAGTAGTATTGGTTTTAAGATTTTCAGCATAATTAGTATTGTGTTACTTTCCAAACATAGCTACATTGTTAGTATTAAACAAGAGTCTTAACTTTTCATGGAAGATCAAGAACCTAGTAAAGTCGAAACCATTGTCAAAGTTTGTGTGCTTTTGTGGTCAGCAGCGTTATTAACACTTTCATATTGGGAACCGCCATCTGGTAAAAAGATCGTAGATTTTGACCCAACATTTATTGCAAGTATTTTTTCAGCTAGTACTGCTTCACTAGGGTTTCAAATAAAGAAGAAAAAAGATACTATAGTAGATAATAAGAACTCTAAAGTAGGCATCAAATGAAAAAATTATTATTACTAAGTTTGTTTATAGCTGCACCTTGCTACGCAAACGGAGTGCCAACTTGGAGTACTGGCTCTAGTAATAGAACTGAGAACACTACTCAAACTATTACAAGGTCTATAGTTACTCAGAAATATGGGTCGGCTTTAAATACTTGGGAAGGCTCTAATATTCAAGTTACCAGTGCTTCTAGTGGTGGTATTACTGATTCAGATGCAGTATTTACACCTTATACAACTTCTGCTGATTGGTCATTAAATGTGACTACTAGAGCAGCAGGAGCAAAAATAGAAGAAATTACACAGAATGATGCGATTACGACTACTAGCGTTATCACTTCTTTGTCTGTCTTTAGTCAGTAATAAAGCAAGAGCCGAAGGCGATACAAACGTACAGGCTCAACCTAATGCGATTGGTAATTCCAGTATTATCAATCAAAACATGAATGTTAATAATGGAATGACAGGTAAGTTACAGTTTGGAAATGTAATATGCAGTCAACCTACTATGGCATTTACACCTTTTTATACAGGTAATGATGCAGAAAATACTGAAAGTGAAACCTATAGTATCAATGAAGGTTGGGGATTTCAAATGAGTTTTATGATACCGCTAGGAACTAATAATGAAACGTGTTCTGAACTAGCAAAAGTAAAGCTAGACCTAGCCAAAGAAGAACTAGACAAGCAAGTGCATGATAAGCAGCTAGTTCGTATCTTGAAGTGCGGACAGCTTCACGCATCAGGTTACATGATAAACCCTGCTTCTAAGTTCGCATATATCTGTAATGATGTAATTAATATACGAAGTTATGTAAAAGCTAACGCAGAAAAATTTAAGTAGCTAGTTTAGACACCACATAGTACAGGTATGTGAACTCTAGCTACCTTTATTATTATCCATCTTTTCCTTTACATTTGCGACTTCTTTTTTAAGAATCTTAGTAAAGATTTTCTTAAATGTTTTCTTGATAAAACCTAATACTGATTGCATAGCTATACCACCAACTACACTAGCAACTGAAGCTGTACCTGCTGCTATCACACTAGAAGCTATGACCTCTGGTGCAGGTATTGGCATCTCCCCAAAAAATGGTAGATTAAACGTAGCTATAGCTTCTTCAGTTGATAAAGTTTCTTTGGTGGCTGGCAGGTTTGTCGGTATTGTCTCTGGTTTTACTTCTAACGCTTCCTCCGTTGAAGATGCTTTTTCTTCTTCAGCAGAAGATTCCTGACCTCCCAACCCCGACTCTACCTGTTCCAGACTTGGAAGAAGTAGAGGGTCTAGATAAGGTTCTTCCACTATCGGAGGATAAAAAATTGTTTTAGGTGGAACTAGAATATAATCTGTATCTGGTAAATCAGGCAGATTTATTTCCATTCTTTTTCTTTTTCTTGCTGTTTTTAGCTAAGATCATAAAATCTTTTCTGGTGATTTTTTTATCACCATCAACATCAATTTTGTACTGTTTTCCTTTAAGTGGCATCAGACTCAGGGGTAGTTCTATCTTTAATGATAGCTGTTAATTCAATAAATCTTTTTTCACATTCTTTAACTACTGCTTGTGCTTGATTATGTTTGTTAACAATATCTTGCAACTCTGCTTGTAATTGTTCAAGAGTAGGTTTAGACATATTAAAGTTTAGCTAGGTTTAGGATACTTAGCTTTAACAGGATCAACAATATCGGTTTTCCATTTATCAATACCATTATGATAAATATAATCTAATTGTGTACCCCAATATGGATACTCAATTTCTCTTTTATTTTTATACTCTTGTTTAGCAAATTCTGTATTTACTGCATCTAGATCTATAGTTATAACATTACCTTCATCATCTTTTACAATAAATGTACCATCCTCGTTTCCAATAATAGGCCCAGCTTTACTATATAACTGCCTAATAATTTCGTGTTTAGTAATCATGCTGCCACCTCCGTTAACATCATTTCCCATGATTTATTTCCAGTATTAGCGTTGTTAGGGAAATATCCTCTATCAACCCATACTGTAAAAGTACAAGAAGAAGTAGTACCAATGTTATCTTTTTTCCATAACCAATAGCCTGAGTAAGATATTGCACTATAACAATAGACATCTCCCCACGTTCCTACATCATTATCTGTAATACCGCCAGAAATTCTTAATTGTTGTTTAATATAAGCACTTGTAGTCGCCCATTGATGACAATTAACTTCACATATTATAGTGCTGTCTGTAGCTTTAGGCGTAATAGATCCATTAACTACACTTGCTTGCAAAGTACCAGCACTACTAGGAGAAAAATTATTATTTGCACTATTAAAAGTTTTTTGAATAATTCTTCCAGAATTAGAGTTAGAACCATCTCCATAATAAATAGCCATTACGATACCTCCGTTAAGTTGAACTTATATTTTTTGCCATTACGTTTGTTAATCAAAAAGAGATCCTCTGCTCCTTCTTGTATAGTATAACTTCCCCAAGTTCCGTCAACGTCATTTGAGCCACCTTCGTTAGATAAGTTAAGGTCATTGGTGTAGATGTTTCTCCAACGTAAGTTTGAAACTCCTAAATCGTAAGTGTTATTAAGTGCTGGTTCAAAATGACCTTCTTTGGCAACTGTAGCTCTATGAGTTCCATTTGTTCTAAACTGAATATCGGAGTTAGTGCTAGAACCACCATTTACAATTTCTGAACTTCTATTAGCGACAGAGTTTTGAAGTTGTATTTGGTTACCATCATTAATAACTAAATTACCATTAACTTTTGCACCACTACTTGTAGTCTCAAACTTTTTACTGTTGTTGTGATATAGCTCTATTGAACCATTTGCATTAGATACTAAAGCATTTTTATTGTAAGGATTAAGAATTTTTACAGGATTAGAGCCAGAACCTTTTATGTTTAGTTGACCTATTTCAGAAAGTATGTCATTAGCGTTGTTGAAATTATCATGATATATTTTAAGATCACCATTTGTACCAAATATAGCTTTATCGGCATCAGCAAAATCAATATCATTTCCATTAGTTTGTAAGTCGCCACCTAGCTGTGGTGTTGTGTCAGTTACAAGATCTGTAGTAATGTTACCAACTGTTGTGTTAAGTGCAGCTATATCTACACCGTCAACTGTTCCTGATACTGTGATGTTTCCTGTTACATCAAGACCAGCACCTACATCTAGGTTACCAGATATATCTACTGTTCCACCACTAGCAATTCTTATCCTATCAGTATTATTTGTTCTAAATACTAAAGGTCTTGCAGTTACTATTGAAGATTGTATAGTTGCTTCATACTGTGTAGAACTACCATAACCATCTGTACCAATTACTAATTCATCACCTAATCCACTTCGAGTAAATTTAATTTGGTTTCCAGTACTATTTCCATGACCAAGTACTTGATTTGCTGAGATTGTGAGACTTTGAGTACTTGTTGCTCCTGTTACATCAAGCCCTGCACCTACGTCTAAATTGCCAGCTACATCAATATGACCATCTGAATTAACTGTAAATCTAGTTGCAGTATTAGTAATGTCATAGATTAAAAAACTACCATTTGCATTTGTAATTCTAAAATCACTATCATTATCACTATCCGTCAAAAGTATGTTTGGATAAGAACCTATTATTCTAAGATCTCCACTCGTTTGTATATGTTGCGATCCAAAATTAGGACTAATCTTTGTTCCATCTATTGCTGCACTTGCATCAATCTGTGCGTTAACAAGTCCACTACTATTAAGTAAAGTTTTTATATCACTAGCAGTTTGATCTGCTGTAGCACCACTTTCTATACCATCTAACTTAGTACCATCAGCAGCTAGGTCACGACCATCTACGTTACCAGATACAGCTACGTTACCTGTTACTGAAACACCTGTTGAAGTTGTCTCAAACTTTTCACTGTTGTCATAGTAAAGTTTTACTGCTCCATCTTGATCGCAACGTAACAAATTATCACCATCTAATTGTTCAAGAACAATGTGGTTATTACTTAAAATTCTTAAAGTACCATTAGTATTGTTTATATAAGAATTATCAGTATTGTGATATATCTCAAGATCAGACCCTGTACCATATATAGACTTTACGTTGTCGTTATGGTTGTTACTACCAGTAAATGTATTACCAGTAACAACAGCAAAGTTACCTGTAGCTGTAACACCATCTACCCAAGCACTACCTGTATAAACTTTAAGTGAATCAGATGTAGTGTTAAAGAATAAATCTCCAACATCTAAGTTATCTGTAGGGTTGTTTGCACCTATGCGATAGGTATTAAAAAAACTGTTGACGTTGTTTATATTACTTGCAACAGTATTGACGTTTGTTATAGATCCAGCAACACTATTTACATTAGTAATATCGTCACCAACTTCATTTACGTTTGTGATAGATCCAGCAACTATACCAACATTATCATCAATAACATTTATGGTGTTACCCATAGCGTTACCATGTGATGTGCAATAGTACTTGAGTGAACTAGGTGCATTAGCTGCTACAACAATAACTACAGTTGCACCAGAACTACCAGCAGTTCCGCTTGTCGTAACCCCTGTGGTGTAAGAATTATCGCTGCTATCTCTAAAAGCTAAAGGGTGTCCGCTATTGCTGCTGTCAGACATATCAAATGTATATGTTTTACCTCTAGCAAGTTTTAGTACAGGTGTTTGTACACCATCTATAAAGTACTTATTACCACTTACGTTTTGTACTGTAACTGTAAATGTTTGATTTGCACCTGCGGAGTTACTTACGCTATTTACATTTGTGACGTTGTTACCGACATTATTGACGTTAGTTACGTTAGTCGCAACAGTGTCCATATCACTAATGACATCAGCTACAGCCAACGTATTCATATCGCTAACTATATCTGCTGTAGCTAAAGTATTCATATCAGCAACAACATCATTAGTAGCAAGTATTGCCATATCGGCAACAACATCTGTTGTGCCAAGTATTGCCATATCTGCTACTGCATCAGCAGTACCTAATCTGCCTATCTCTACAGCTTTACCAGCTACACTTGTTACCTCTGTTGCTTTTGGTACTAATCTATGAAATGCGTATGTATGAAGTGTAGTTGTAGACTCAACTAGAAATCCAAATCCAGAAGGTATAGTACTTGTTACACCAGTAATAGTAATATCTGCATTATCAGCTACGTTTCCATTTGTAATAGTTACAGTTGTACCACTAGGAACTAAGTTTGTAGTTGCTGCTTTGATGCTTAAAACTGCTGCCTGTCCTGTAACTCCTTGTGGGTTTACGTCTGGAAATGCTTGCTCACTAGCAATGATAGTAAAACCACCAACATCATCTATAAGGTCAATAATTCTGTCATTGATAGCTGCTGTGGTTGCAATAGTTGTATCGTTATCAGGAAATGTATCGCCATCTTTTATTGTATCGCCAGTACTAATATTAAAAAATCTAGCGTCAGCAGCAGCAGAAGTTAAAAATGATGTGTCATTTGTAGTAGCTGACGCTTGTTCACTAGCTGTAATAACTGTGCTTGGATTTAATTTTGCAGACGTTATTTCACCATCTTTAATCTCATTAACTCTGACAGCGTTTGCTGCTATATGCTCATTGTTTATAGCGTTATCTTGTACGTTATCTCCGTCTATAATGTCATTTGCTAAATGTTCGTGATCTATAGAACCAGCTACATAATGCTCTGAATTAATAACATCATCTTGAATATTATCACCATCTATAATGTCATTTGCAAGATGTTCATGATCTATACTACCTGCAACATAATGCTCTGAATTAATAACATCATCTTGAATATTATCTCCGTCAATGATGTCGTTAGCCAGATGTTCATGATCTATAGACCCATCTACATAGTTTCTTGAATCTACAGCATTATCACCTAACTTAGAGTTTGATACTGCATTGTTTTCAAGTTTAGCAGTAGTTACATTTTCATTTGCAATATGTTCAGTATCAATAGAAAGACCTACATAATGCTCAGAATTAATAGAATCATCAGCTATATTATCTCCATCTACAGCATCATTAGCCAACATAGTATGTGCAACTGTACCTGTGTCTCCTGTAGTTACAACTGAACCTGTGACATCAGGTATTGTTATTGTTCTATCAGCAGTAGGGTTTGTTATTGCTAGTGTTGTTTCATTAGCATCATCAGCAGAACCTTCAAATACAAGATCACCTGTTATAGTTTGTGATCCATCTCTTTTTACATAATCATTAGATAATTCTTGTTGAGCAAATAAAACTTGGTTTACATTATTATCTAGGTCTGCTTCTGTAAGAACACTACCATCTTCAAAGTCAACTCTTTTTGTACTTATATTTGTATCTCTATTAAATACAACATTAGCTATACCACTAGCAGGTATATTGTCAGAAGTAAATTGAACTTCTGAACCTACAATATTGTAATGAGTTCCTAGTGTTTTAAGTACCCCACCAACAGTAACTTCAATTTCACTATTTAATAAAAACGGAAATGATATAGCAAAGTTAGCTTGACTACCAGTACCATTATGATTTTGTGATGTAGCAGATGTGTTAGTAGCCATAATTAAAAGGAACTATTGTTAAATGTACCTAAGTTAAGTTTATCAAACTCTTTAAGCAATACATCATTAAAGTTTTGATTCTTTTCTTCAACTGCATTTATTCTATTATCAATATCTTTTTGTGTCATTTCAGTTCGCATATACTCTATCATACCTGCTTTTATATATTTGGTATTTACTTTTGATAATGATTGGAATATAAGTTCTGCTGCTTTTTGTCCTTCTTCACTTTGTAAGCCATTATTTTTAATAGTACTTCTAAGTGATTGTATATAAGGTGTATTTATTTCTGCATTAATAGCTTCTTTTATATTCATATCTTTACCTTTATATTTTAGTTCTATTACGTTTGTTATTTTTTTTAGATCATTGTATTCATTTCTATCTAATTTTTTTGGTATAAAGTCTGCTGATCTTAAATTAGGTAATACTGATCCTCTTATAATATCTGGCGGTGGAGGTAACATTTTACCTATCTCAGCTTGCACATCAAGAACTAAAAAGTTTTGACTTTCTCCTATAGGTCTATTGTAGATAAATTGAAAAAGACCTCCTTCTTTGCGTGGATAAGTTATTACATTATTAGTTATATGCTCTACTTGTGAAGGTAACTTACCTCCTACATTTAAAGGTACAATTTCTTTAAACATCTTATCTAATGTATTTTCAAGAGCTTGAATTACAAAATTTGCTTTATTAAAATCTTCATCACTATATGGCAAGCTTTGATTAGCACCATCTCCTGAGTATGTTTTTGAATCACGTTTTATAAATTTTCTTAATTGTGTAGGATCACCTGTTGAGTTAAATAATGCTTTAGCATCTTCCTCAGTAAATCCCATTGTTTCTTTTATAGCAGCAGGTATTCTTGCAAGTCTTTTAAATAAACTTGAATAAGGGAAGTTAGCGGATATTTGCCTACCAATATAATCAAGAAACTTTCTGTCTTGATATTTCAAACCTTCATCTATACCTTGCTCGCTAATTCCTCCACCAATTTGTATGAACTTTAACAACTCAGATATTTGACTTGTATATGTTTTACCAAACATATTACGACCAACAAAAGCAGCCCAAGTGCCTACATACTCTGCTACTCCTTCTCCTTCATCAGGCAAAAAAGGTTGCATTTCTGCAAAATCTAGCCAAGTTCTAATTAAAGAAGCTAGTGGGTCAGGTATAAATTCAAGACTTTTATAAATATATACAGGCTTGCCATTTCTTAGCAAAGGATCGCCATTCTCGTCATACTGCAAAACAGCTACACTATAAGGTCGCCAACCATTTTTATACATAGAAATCCATTGTGCAGCACCTTCTTTGGTATAAAAATTAGGACCACCACCTGTTAAAAATTTTGGCTTGTATTCATCATCTACATCTTCAAATTGTTTATTAGTTAGAAATAACATTAAAGTACCAAGTATCGCACCCATTCTTATTTGACCATTTGCCTGTTGACGAACATAAGGGTCTGGACTATTTAAGTCAGCAACCATCTCAGGCAGAAGTGCTTGGTTTACTAAATTTATGTTTACTCTTTGTCCATTTTTTAATGTAACTTGTATTGGCATATTTACTATTGGTAAATACCTTGCAGTTTCAAACATCATATTGGTTGGAGTTCTTGTAAATTTAAAATAAAATCTAACCAAAGGATTGTTTATAGCTGCATCATTTATAAACTTTGCACCTTTACCAAAATAACCATCTGTTCTTATATCTTGAGTAAACGTAATAGTTTTGCCAACTTCTTTTGCTCTTGTAAGTATTCTTTGTATTACTGCATCAGTTGGTTGTAGTTGTCTTGGTCCAACTACTCCTTCATCTAATGGATCAATTCTACCTAAAGTTCCTTCTTGACCTCTAAGTAAATAAGATATAACACCATCTACAGTTCCTTTTATATATTTTGTTAAATCTTCTCCTTCTAAATTTCTACCAACACCTTCATTAAAAGCTTCAAATGCAGTAGCAGCAATAATATTAGGTGCTTGTATTAAAGCATCATTAGCTGTCATTAATCTACTAGGTAGTCTTATAACTCTTCCAAACTCGTCATAAGCCCTTAAAGGCCAGAAGCTAGAGTCCGAAGATATGATAAATCGTTGTCCTGTATCTCCTTTAACATTTCCAACATTAATAAAATTATCTTCCATATCCCATGATCTTTTCCAAGCATTTACACCAAAATCTAAGTTATAAAATAAATAAGACATATATTGTTGTGCTGCCCTTAACTCGGTAACACTACTAGCACCTACAAAATTATTCATTGCTTTCATAAATGTCATCATTGCACCAGAATATAAATTTATTGCTTGTGTATTAGGACCAGAAAGAACAGCATTAATACCAATCTCATTTAAAATTCTTGCACCTTTGTCTAATCCTTTTATAAGTGAAGTAGATATAGCATCTTGATTTTGTATTGCAACAAGTTTTCTAGGATCACCACTTGCTGCTTTTAAAGTAACTGCTGCTTGATTTAACTTTGAATAATCTCCTGTTTTTGTAGCTTCTTCTAAAGCTTCTGTAAGTCTAGTTTTTAATAATTGATTTCTTGATATTGCGTCATCAATATCTATTTGTAACTCAGGTACTTTAGCAGTAGCAGCAGCTTTCTCAGCAGGTGTCATACCTGTTATCTCTTCAACTGTCTTGCCTTCTATACCTTGCTCTGGCTTCATACCAAAAGACTTAACAGTTCTACCTGCTTGTGTTCTTAGTGGCAGACCTAGTGTTAACCATTCTTCTACATCTGTTAGTGCTTCAAACAAATCATCAATACTTTTTTGTATCTTTGCAGAATCTTTTGTCTTAATAAGATCCATCATTATTTGGTTTTTATTAGCTACGTTTTCTGTTGCTAGTGTTATAACTTGTGCAACTGCAAAATTTAAAGAATCACTAGGAACTAAGTTATACATCTTTGCATACATCTCTGCATATTCTTTTATGGCACTTGTATTAGATAACTTAACAACTCCTTTATCAAACATACCTAGACCTTCAAGCCTTGTTTGTACTTGGCTTTTAGAGCCTACAAAAACATCTTCATCTTTTAATTGCCTAATTATTGATTCTACTAATTCTTGTTGTCTTGGTTTAAATTCTTTAATAAAAGCAACTGATTGAGGATTCTTTGTAAGATCACCTAAGTTTTGTTTTTTGCCAGTAATACTTGTCTGTACTTCTTGGGAATATTTAGCATCAGCAGGTACTTCTATTGTTAGTCCTACTGTGTTACCTCGACCTGCTTGTGCTGAACCTGTTTTATCAATAACTATTTGTTTTATTTTTTCATGTAAGTTTGTGCCATGTTGTCTTATTTCTGCTTCTGTAAAACCTTGACTAATAAAACTTTCTAAAATTTGATCTGCATACTTTGGCGGTTTTGTTTTTTTATATCTCAAATACCAAGCCATTTTATCAAAATCAGATTGAAAGACTATAGGTGCATCTCCATAATTAGGCTTCGTATTTTTAAATTGATTAGGCATTATATATGTTCTGACAGAACCATCTATAGGTCTTGTATTTGTTTGACTACTTGTACCAGAACCTTCGTTTTTTAACTTTTCTCCAATGTTGTCGTAGTTTTCTCCTTTACTTTCTATATCATTTTTTAAAACTTTATTTGCTTTAGTTATGTTTTCTGTTGCTTCCTCCACAACTTGAACATCTTTTTTGTTTAAGTTAAATATATTGTTTATTTTGTCGTATCTAAAGTTTTTATATTTAGTAAATATCTTATCTAAGCCTTCTATAGAAGTTTTTAAAGTACCACCAAAAGTAGCACCTAAACCAAACGAAGCGTAATATTCATCTAAACTTACATCATCTCCTAATATATCTCTTAAAAAAGTTTCAGTAGTAGCAATCGTTCCACCATAACCTGCTGACGCTACAATTCCTTTTGGTCCTTTTAATGTGACACCAAAAGGTATAATCTGTGTAAAACCTGCTGCAATAGCTCTTCTTTGGTCAGGTTTAAAATTTACTCTGTCTTCTGTTTTTAATTGTTGTTTTTGTGATTCTATGTCTGCTGTATAACCTACTGCAAATTGACCAAGAGCATATATAGCTTTAGACCAACCATTACCTAAAAGCAAAGGTGCAAATACATAATCTGCTGTTATACCTACACCTATCTCTATACCCATACCTTTTGCTAATTTATTTAGTTGCGACTCGTCATCAGCTTCAAGCATATTGATAGTAAAACCTTTGTCTTCATAATGTTTCATTACATTTGCAAGACCATTCTGGAACTCTTCGCTTTCTACTTTTTCTCTAGGTATCTTGTTTCCTAAAAACTCTTCGCCTGTAAAACCTGTTTCTTGTTTTATTAACTTAAAAAACTGTTGTCTATCTCTTAAACCTTTAATCGGTTTATTATCAAAACCTAAGTTAGTAAACTGATTACCTTTTATAAAATCATAGACACTTAAAAATTTTAAACGTGCTTCTATGTTTGGTACAGTATCTTCTCCATCTGTAAAGAGTATAGTTTTATTGAATATGTTTCTTGTCTTATCATTTGGTTCTGCATATAAATCAAAAGGTTCTTCTCCATCTTGTAAAAAAGTATTTGTGTAATCACTAAAGTTATATTCTGTATCCCAATCTATCCAACTTTTATCCATATTAAATATTTTTTTATTATCAAAGACATTTTCAAACTCAACTTCTGGCTGCTGTTCTTCTGTTGTATCAACAGTTGTTTCATCTTCATATCCTACTTCTTGAAGTTTTTGATCTATACCTATATCTACAGTAGGCTTCTCTTCGTTTTCAAAGCCTATATTTGGAGTTGAACTTGTCATTTTTAAAATAGTGGAGGATTACGTTTTGCGTCTTTGATTAGTTGTAAGACCTTTGTTTTGTAGTCTTTGTCTGTAGCATACAAATCATTTGGTCTGCTTTGGATTAAGTCAATAGCTTCTTCAACTGTATTTACACTAACTATACCTTTTCTATCTCTAAAAGGTTCATTCCATTCTTCGTTGTATTGTTTCATTTGATCTCTAATATCATCAAAATCTACAAAATCTCTTCTTGTATTTTCAAGACCTCTACCTAAATCTTCTTTTGTTTCTAGGTTAGTAGATTGACCTTTTTCTATTTGACTTAATGATGCTTGCAAACCTAAATAATTATTTTTACCTGATGGCGATTCTCCATTACCTGTTTCTAACATGGCTTGTGCAGCAGTTAGTTCTGGAAACTTATGACCTGCTTCTTTAGCTAGTTTATAAAAAATAGGAAAGTTTGTTTCAAATCTTTTTATACCATTAGTTTCTTCTTTACCTACTATGCCTAAAGATTCTGCTGTTTGTTTTGAATCTTCTATATCATCATTAGAAATAATCACTCCATCACTTTTTGGTACAAAAACTTCTCTACCTTCTTCTCCAACAATTACAGGTTCATCTTTTTTAACAGGACCACCTTCTGCTAGTTGTTTTAAATCTTTTAACTTTTTATTATCTTTTACTGGACTTTTATTATTAGAATAATTAAATAGTTTTTCAAGTAAAGGATCAGCAAATTTATAATTGTTAGTTAATATATTGTATGTTTCTTCTTTTATAAATTTAATAATTTCAGCTTTTGCTTCATCTTTGTCTTTTTGAGTTGCATAGTCTGTTGTAGCCCAAACATCAATTTTATCTCTATATCGTTTTGAAAGATCATTAAAAGCATTTGTATAACCAACTTTTACTACTGTATATCCAGACTTATTATCTTCTCTCAAAGCTTCTTTCATGTTATTAAGAGTAGTTTCAAACTCTGGGTACGAAGACAATACACCTTGAGAGCTTTCTTTATTAATTAATTTCAAAGCTTTTTCATATCTTGTTCTATCTTCATCAGTTGCAGTAGAGCCTAGTACAGCCATAAAACTATCAAGCCTTACTCTTGCTTTGTCTCTATCGCCAAACTTGCCATTGTTATAGTCTCTTACAAATCTATCAAACCAAAGATCAACATTATCATTTCTTAAATTATATTCTTGAACAATAAATTGTTTTAAATCCTTGTGTCTTGCCACTAAAGCTTTGAGAGTTTTGACATTGTTAACATACGTTGTCTGATCCATAGAAGTCCAATCCATGCTGCCTAAAGTTTCTGTTATGTCTTTTTTATTTAATAGATTTGCGAGGTCTTGTTCTTCTTTGTTTGCATCTTTTATCTTTTCATATATTTCTTTCTTGAGTTCCAAGATACTATCATCTTGATCTAAAAACTCTCCTAGTGTTTTTTGTACTGGTAATCCTTCTTTTGTAGTACCAGTTGGTCCTACTGTAACTCCTGACATAAAATCTATATAATCGTCTAACTCAGATTGAGCTTCTACCCAAGAAATATTACCTCTTTCAAAATCATTTAAAATTCTATAACCATTCTTTTTAATTATCTCAATCATGCCTGACGGAGAAACAACCTCTGACAAACCTAATCTATATGTATAGTCTGTATCATTTTGAAGTAAAGATAATGCGTAGCTTTCTCCATCTTGAAAATCTGCATCAATAATATTGTCTTCAATATTTTCATTGTATTTATCAATATTACGAAAATATAATAACGAACTGTCTGTAAGCATACTTGTATAATTTTGTATGTTTGCATCTGCTTTTGCTTCTACCTGTTTAGTTATTGCTTTGCGTAAAGCTGCATTTTGTTGAGGAAAGAAAAATTGATTTAAAAGTTGTGGCCTTATACCTTTTGTATCTAATAGTTGTGTTTCTTTAAATTCGTTTATTGCACTTTGAAACTCTTTAGAGTTCACATCAAACTGAGATAAAGGTATAGCAGTAGTACCGCCCTCTTTATTTGGTACTTGAACAATATGATTTGCAAAGAATTGATTAGTCTTGCCTTCTGCTATGTTTCCTAAATTCATAGCAAGTTGTTTTTCTATTCCATACTCTATATACATATTTCCACCAACAAAATTTCTCATAATTCTGTTGCCTTTCTTTTCAGATAATTCTTTTTTTATCTGTGTAATTTGTTTATCATCAGCACCTAAAAATAAATTTTGACCTTCTAATATGCCTTCTTGTTTTGCTTCATCTATTTTAAAGTTAACAATTCTTTGTAATGCAGGGTTAACAGTTTTTAAAGTATCAGCTAAATCCATTATTCCTGTTTTTGGTAAAACAGTTACAGGTTGAACAAAAGTTTCTACAGGAGTTCTTGAGCTTTGCCCTGCTGTACTTTGAAACTGTTGTCTGTTAACTCGTAAGACCATAATTAAACAAGTGCGTTAAAGTACATACCGACACCTTGAGTACCGATATTTAGTAATGTTTGACCTAAAGTTGGTATTGCGTTATAAGCTTCATTAATACTACTTTGTAAATCATTTCTTCTACTTAAGAATTGTGATTCTGTTTGTTGAATATTAAATGTATATTGTCTTCTCATTGATTCTAAACTTTGATTTATCTTCTCTCTATAGTTAGCAGCTTGTCTTTCTTGGTCCATCAATAATAATCCTACAGTTGTACCTGCTTGCTCTGATGCAACTATAGATGATTTTGCTTGTAAAGCATCAATAGTTTTTGCAAACTTGTCTTGTGCTGCAAACTTCTCTTCTTCTGCTTTTCTTTCAGAAAGAGCTAATTGTTTTTGTCTTTTATCATCTTCTGCTGATTGGTTAGCTATTAATGCTTGATTATATGTTTGATCTGCTTTGTCCTGTGCAGCAGCCCTTTGAATAAAACTATTTCCAATAGTAAGAGCCAATCCTACATTAAATGCTGTTGCAGCTTTACCTGCTCCTAATAATGCAGCACCAACACACATCTAGGCAATCCTCAGAAATTCGTAAAAAGGTTTTTTTTGTTGACCATAACTCTCATGTAAATTTACAAATGTAAACCCAAGAGCTTTTAACCATTTTATAGCAGAAGTGTTTTCTGCATATACATAATTATAAAGTATTTTATAAGACTCAAGTAGTTTATCAACCCATTCTCTGCCTTGTCTTATTAATTGTATTCTATATTTTTTATTATCAAACAGTTCATCTGTAGCAATACACCATATACAACCATCTTTAAAAACACCACATAAACCAATAGGTTCATCATCATCAGAAGCAATAGTCATATTGATTTGACTACCTAAGAAAGTAACACTAAGAGCATCTTCTGGGGTCATGTCTGTTTGATAGTAAGTTTCTAGTCTATCCATCTCTCTCATGTTTTCTACAACAAACTTAAAATCTTCTAGCTTTGACTTTCTTAAATATCCCACTATAGTCTTCTACTCCTAATATGAAAAACTCCTTCATATTCTGCACTTGCTAAACGTGTAGGTAGAAATGTGCTGTTCTTTATGTCAATATCAACTCGATCTGATTTACTCATGATAGGAACTTTAAATCTACCTGTATCTAAATTTATCTGACCGATAGTAGCAGAAGCAGAACCAATCAAACGACCAGTAAATTTATGTACTGATGTGTCTCTATTCTCAGGAGTTACTTCAACTATAAAAAATCCAGCATCTTCGTATTTAATATAGAAATGATGTATTTGTAATCGACCTCCTACATACTCAGGAGAACCAGCACCTTGTTCTGTTAGTCTCTGTTTACTAAATCTATAATGCATCTCATAAGGCTCACCAATAATAAATTTACTATTTCTAAAATCACCTGTTGCTGTAATTGTAGATGTTGAACCATTTGTAGTGTTTGTTGTTTTTATGACTTGACCGCTTACTAAATTTTGTGTATTACCTTGAGCATCTACAAAACTGCTTGTTTCTCCACTACCTAAATATCTACCAATAACATTCATCTTTGCTCTTAGTCTATATGGAACTGTAAAAGTAGATAGACCAGTACTAGAGCTATAAGATACTGATACTCCTGTAGTTGCTTCAGTTACTTTGTGATCTAAATGATATTCAAAACTAGCATTAGTTTCTCTGAAATCAGTTTCAAAAGGTATCTTTTCTAGTGTTACTTTATTAGCTTCTTCTATAACAGCAAACAAATCTGTACCAATAAAATCTACGTTAAGTATTGACCTGTTTGAATTGATTGTAAAAGTAAACCAAGCACTCAAAGCTTTATTACCATCAGGTCCATATAACCATCTATAAACAAATAACTTATTAGGATTATCTGTACCTAGTAAGATAAGAATATCTTGGTTACTAGATACTGCCATTTTAAAAATATTACTTGGTATAAGTCTTGGTACATGAATAGTGACGTTGGCTGCATCTTTTATCTGTGATTCACCTGCAAGTATATATTCTCTAATACCAGCAAAAGAACCTTTTTGAGTTAAGAAATAAATAGAACTACCAGAACCTACAGGTTGTGCTGCTGCACTACTTTCAAATTCAGTTACAACTATGACGTTAGCTGTTTGAGGTGTTAAGTTATCTGCTGAACTTGTTAAAACAAATTGTGTTTGGTCAGAAAATAATATAAGTTTTTCTCCCATAGTTACTGCACTTCTTAAGATCGCAACTTTTGTATGAGATGCAGCTACGTCAATAGGTTCATTATCTAAAACTGATAAAACTGTTTCTGGAAAGAAATTAAAAAACTCTGATACTCTTGAAAGAACTACGTTATCACCTGCAAGAAATCCAAGTCTGTTTCTAAAAAAGAATACGTTATTAATTTTATTACCAATAAAAGAAGGGTTAGGTGCAGAATCTAAATCACCTACAGTACGTTCTCCCCATTTTGGTAAGTCAAAAGATTGACCACTTGCTGTATATGATTCACCATCAACTCTTGCAAATCTAAAATTACCATCTGCTTGACGTATTAAAACGTGTGGCATTGTGTCGTAATTAAATTTAAAAGTAATACCAGCTTCTACAGTTTCTTCCCATTGTCCTTCTTCTAATACTCCATCTGTTGTAGTGTTATTGCCAACAAACTTAACGTAGTAATTATCAAAGTTTGTACCTTCATCTCCCTTTACTTCTACTATATAACCATGAGGTGCAACTACTGGTAGGTCACTAAATCTTTGAATAGAGTCTTTAACTATAGTCATCTTAGTATCACCTTGAGTATCAGTACCATCTATAGAAAAGTTTGAGTTATCATTTTTTCTTACATATAAAACAGGACCATTTCTTACAATAGTAAAACCAGTAAGACCAGAATCTAATCCTGATTTAAGATCAGCAGCTATTGTACTTGTACTTAATGTGGAGTCTCCATCTGTGTTATCTGTAACTGTTACTCCATCTATTGTTACTGAGTAAGTTGTTTTTGCTGTTGCTTGAGTTATAAATATAATTGCTTTCGTACCAGTACCACCGCTAAGAGTTGTGTCCATAGCAGTTTCAATACTTGTATTAACAACAAAGGTAAAGTCAGCAATAGTAACTGTCTTCATTACACTTCTAGGTGTAGAAGTATTTAGATAATTAGTGCCATCAGGTTTATGTACTGTTAATTCTGTACCATCTAATTCAAAAACTCTTACATTACCATTACTAAATATCGCTACATATCTTTCATTAGTATCTCTATTTATAGTTTGTATATGAACATTACCAAGAGTTGAAGATTGTAATGCTGTTAAAAATTGAAATCCACTACGTTTTGTAAGGCCAAGAACAGGGTTGCTATCAGCATTGTCTTGTATATCAGCATGGTCTGGTTGCTTAAGTGAGTCAGATGATTGAGATATACCTCTTAATAACGTAGGTATAGCTCTTGATATAACAGGCATAGTTATCTAATTAATGCACTAGAAGGATTGTAAGTATCAAAGATATTTGTAAGAGAAGGATCTCCTCTCAATAAGTTATGATCTGCATTTGCATAATCTGATTCTGTGAGTATAGCTCTTGCTCTGGTTTCATCTTCTTGAGTATAGGTTCTTAATCCTTGATCTCCTATCAATCTATCAACAAATATTCTTGCAGCTTTGATGTTGATATATCTTCTTGCCTGTTCTGTTATTTCATCAAAGTCTCTGTAATAAACAACAGTACAAATTAAATCTTCATCAAACTCGTATTTATTATTTTGTCTATCGTAAAGTTTTAGTCCACGTTGAATAGGATCTATTGTCGGGTGTTGATGTATATTTGGATCTACTCTTAAAACATTAATTGGGAGATTAATTTGATTAGACCCATCTCTTGTAAGAGTGACATCTATCTCAGTATTAAAAGACCAACCTTCTGATTGAACTTCTTTATTTACTTCTGTCAAAGTATTTTGAGCAGTACGAGCATCAACAGGTAATGTATCTGTCAAGCTATTTATTGGAGCTTCTCCTATTGCAGCAAGCATAATGTTGATTGCTTCAAGCTCAGTGGTTGCAGCTACAGCCATGATTTAATACTTTTTTATTTTGAGTGAATCCCTCCCACCCTTTTTCTTTTTCTTTTTTTTCTTCTTTGATGAATGATACATAATAAAAAAAAGGGTATCTAATAATAAGATACCCTATAAATTGAAATTAAGAAGCAGATAGCTTAATAGTAGCTGCACATTCTGGTCTTAAGATGCCATGTCCTAACGCATACTTAGCAACCATTAAGGTTCCTTGATACATTATACCATAATCTGAACCAGAGATTTCAGTAGTCATATCCATTAGTTTTACTGTACCAACAGCAGACTTGTGGAAGACAAGACCAATAGTTTTACTATCGTCACCTGCATAACTGTTATTTGTACCGCTAGGGCTAGATCCTACGTTACTCTGAGGTACGTTGTTTGACATCATGATGGGTATGCCAGCAACTTGTTGTACCTTACCAGAAGCAAACGAACCATTACCCTGTGGGTTGAAGTCAACGTCTACAGTTCTAGTAGCAGACTCAGCAAGTTTGTAGTACTCAGCAGGTGGTAGTACACAGAAACGATCTGTTGGAGGAATGTCTCTTTCATCAAATGTCTGTGCAATGTCATAGATAGCTGCTGCTATTTCATCACCAGTAACATCAGAAGAAGCTGTATTACCATTAGCAAGAGTTAGAACAACACCACCATTACCACCACTAAGGTTAGCGGAAGCTCTAGAAGCGTTTGCAATCTGCTTGGCTACGTTCTGGTCATAGGTTCTAGCAAGTGCCTTACCTAGTTCATCAGCGTAAGTTGCTCTTACGTCATAATGATTCTTGAGTTCATCTATGTTTGCGATAAAACTCTGTGCAATTAGAAGATCATCAATGTTGATAATCTTTTCATTTGCCTTGATTTGGTTAGCACCAACAAGAGGAGTTCCTACTGTATGGTATGCAGCAGTAGCAGTTCCTAATACTGGAAACTGTGCTGACTTACCACTTGTGATAGTACGAACTGAATGAAGTTGCTCGTTAAAGATATTGTTTCTAGCAAAAGCTGTAAGCACTTCACCAGAAAACACTTTCAGAAACAGAGCATCAAAGTCTGTTCCTGTATTGTTGACCAAACCAAGACGAGATACTGTGGCGTTAGCCATAGGAAAACTCCTTGATTAATGTTTACAAATTTGAGAAACTAACTTCGTTTCAATCCTTTCTCTCAAGTGGTATCTGACGCATCAGGCACAAGGATATTTAGATTTCTACTTTGTTAATTTATACAGACCCACAATTCCACTTGCGTAATGCAAGAGCTTTGCGAGTTAGCTTGCCATCTTTTTTTAATGGTCCTTTTACCTTTGACATTCTTGCACAAAAAGATTTCCTTCTTGCTTTCTGTCTAGGAGAAAGACCTGTCTTTTTAGTAACAGGAGCTTGCAAGTTTCCACCTGTTGCTCGGTTGTATTTTCTCCGACCTCTAGCAGTAAGACCACCTGTGGGGTCTTTATCTGCCTTAGTCATTGATACACCTTGAGACATAAAAAATGTAAGCTATTTAAAATATAACACTATTACGCAATCTTTAAACTATTGCGGTTATTTTTCTTACGTCTGTGCTGATAAGCTATCTTCTTTGAACTCGTCTTACTTGCTTTAAATCTCCTTGTTTCTCCGCTAGTCATTTCTTTTGTAGTCTTTGGTGTATCTTTACTAATTCTTTTTGAAGGTCTGCAAGCAGGGTAGCCCTTACGCTTTTCTCCTTTTTGGCGACCACAAGGTTTACCTGTCTTAACATCTACCCATTCTTCCTTAAACCATCTGCGTAAACTCATTTGCCTACTTCTTTTTGTGCTGCTGTATGTGCAGCTTTAAATGTTTTACCTTCACGCATAAGCTTCTTCATCATGTCCATGTGTTTCTTAGAATGATGCTTTGAATGTTTGTTGAGAGTAACTATTTGTTTGGGTGTTAGCTTTGCCATTACGCAACTCTTAATGATTTTCTTGTGTAGCCACTAGCAACTCTTTTCTTACCACCAACAGCTACTTGTCCTTTGCAAACTTTTACAGCATAAGCATTAGCGTAAGCAGAAGGATAGACCTTGAACTTACGCTTTGCTGCTGCTTTACCTCTGGCACATAATTTAGCCATTAGCCAAATACATCACTACCACCTAAACGTCTTTGTACGTCTTCGGTGTAGGTAACATCTTTTCCGTAACGAGGATCAGACATAGCAGTTACTACCTCTGCTGTTGATCTGTAAGGTGTAGGTCCACTAGAAGCAGGTCTTCCAGAGTACAAGCTTGGTTCAACTCCCATAGCGTTTTGGTATCTAGTATATAGTCCTTGTACCATCATACTAAGTTGTGGTCCAGACATTGTGTTTGTTGCTTCATTGAAAGCTTCTATCTCTGGTCTAGATAAATTATCTAAAGCCCAACTAACCATCTTGCCATAGGCTTCATCTCCACCTATAGAATCTCTAATACCTTTTACTTCCTCTTGTGCTAGTTCTTCTGCTGCACCTTCTCCACCTTCAACATATCCCATCTCTGCTGCCCTACCAGTAAGGTAAGAGTCAACAGCATTTTTAGATAGACCTGCATCTAACAAAGATTGGTACATATCTTCTGGTATCTCTCCTTCATTCTTATGAAACTCAGCACTTATTTTGAATGGGTCAATACTGTTCTCTTTAAATATTTCTCCTAAAATTTCTCCATAAGTTTCATTTACAGATTCATAATTTACAGTTCCATCTTCTTGATAGTATTCTTCATACCCTTCTGGTACTCCTGTAGTTTCTTCTGTTGAATCAGATACTTGATCTTCTTCTGTAACAGAACCAAGCTTACCTTCTAGTTCTTTGTAGCTGTTTGCTAAATCTTCTACAGTTTTAAACTTACCAGCATACAAACCATTCTCGTCTTTAAGACCTTCAAGATCCTGTTGAGACATTGGTGGTGTTTCAGATACTTGTACTTGTGATGAAGTCATAGTGGTTTTCTTTTAACTATAGTGAATTGTACTGCCATGTCTAGTAGTGACATCACCTGTCTTCTCAGGTACAGGGTTTTCTTCGTACTCTCCTACACGACTAACGATTGCTTTTTCAGAAACAAACTTTCCGTCATCATCTCTTTTCCTAGACTTCTTGGTTGGCATCAGGGGTTCCTCCTTGTTGTTGTAGTTGTTGTGCCTGTGCATCAGCTAGACCAGCTTCAGCATTTACTTTAGGGTCAAGTAAACGTGAACCTAAAGCAGCAGGTCCAAGACTTTGAATAAGCTGTTGTTGTGCAGCAGCCTGTTGTTCTGCTTGGATTTCTTCTTGTGTTTTTACTAGGTTAGCAGTATCTATACCGATACTGGTAGCTAGTCTTTTTACCGCTTCATCTACATTCACGTACTGTCTCATTACATCTGGTCCTAATGCTTGGGCTACAGTTGTAATAAACTCAATCAGTTTGTTTCTATCATTACCCCTGCCAAGTCCTTGAAGTCCTGTTACTATCTTAGGTTTGACTAACTCTTCTGGTAGTTTTGGAACCCTGCCTTGTCTTACCAGTAAGTGCATACGTCTTCTGAGATATGGCAGTTGAAACTCTTGGGTCAAGATACTATAGATACCACCAAGACTATTCTCTAGTTCTTGTGCCATAAGATTTATCTCTGCTGCTGTTACTCTTTCTGCGTCACGTTGAACTGATCTTGCCATCAAGAAAGCAAATTCAAGTCTTTGTTCTATTCGTTGTATAGCACTAAAAGCAACAGTAAAGTCTGCACTCTTGCCAACTTGCATAACAGAAATATCTGAAGCAGTACCTTCTCGAATAGCTCCATTAGGTGCTTTGCTTATGGTTGAAGCTCTTGTGATTCCATTTGGATTTACTAGAAATAATGTTTTGGCACTAGCAGCAGCACCTTCGATTATTGCTTGCATTAAAGACTCAAGACTAATCAAGTCACCACGATACTCTTCAACATATCCTCTACCATAATCTTCTCCATCTACTCTGATAAATCTAAGAGGAATAAAAGGAGTAACATCTATCTTTGATCTGCCATCTGTGTTTGGTATCTTTTCTCCTTTACATTCTTGGAACCAAAAGAAATCATCATTCATTCTTTTGATAGATGTATATATATCCAAGTCACCCTTCATCATATCTGCGTCATAGTTTTCTTTCTTCTTGATTAGTTCTAAAAACTCAAGAGGCAGAGCCTGTGGGTGTACTGTTTCTTTGATTAATATTTCAAGTACATTACCAACCTCATCACGCTTAACAACAAATTTAGATAGTGGATATACCTTAAGTCCTTTATCTGTTAGATATAACAAGACATTACCTGATACTACAAGATGCTTAAGTGCTTCAAACATAGCAACTCTATCGTTAGATACTTCTATCTCACTCATCAAAGCATTTTCTATTGTGCGTAATCCTTTATCTATTTCACTTTGTAGTGCTTCTTGTCCTTGCTTTCTTATTTCAAGATCATCAATATCAAGTTTAAAAAATGCTGTGCTTGGTGGGAGCAAAGTCATTAATAATTTATTCGATAAAGAATTTACTCCACGACTACCTGTTGCTTGAAATGGTGTCTTGATCTTAGCTCTAGTACCTGATGTCTGTTCTGGTATCAGACTAGGTATGGTTAGCTTTGAAGACTCCTTTGCTTCTCTATCATAGACAGACCTACTACTAACAAGTGCTTCATATCTACCTGCTGCTGTTGTTCCTTGTGCGGAATATTCCATATCAAACTGGATAATTTAAAGTGCTACTTCCTTGTGGCATTGAGTTTGGAAGCAGAGGTATTTGTAAAGATCTTGTACCAAATCTGCGTCTACCAGTAAGAGTAGCTAACCCTCTACGTCTTCTTGCAGCACCTTGTTTTCTTCTTTCGCCAACAACAACTCTATCAGCAGTTTCTTCTATAGGAGAATCAACTGGTTCTGGTTCTGGCAATGGTGGTGGTGATGGTCTTCTTCCGCACATAGTTAAGCTGTCCTTGTTTTAGATTTTTTACCTGTAATACCTCTAGAGTATTTGCTTTTTAATCTAGCACGAGCCATATCTTTTGCCCTCTGTTTATTTCTAGCAAAGTTAGCTTTTTGTTGTGCAGTTTTATTACCACCTCCACTTCTTGTAAGTTTCTCAGCAGTTGTAAGGTTAGGGTCTACATAAGTTCCTTCTTCTTTCTTTCTTTTTATCTTTAAAGTTTCTGTTGCTTTCTTTGTATCTTTAGGGTCATCAACTCCTGTCTGTTCACCAGTAACAGTAACAGGTCTGTTCTGATATTCTCTTTGTGGCGGTGTCATTCTAGCCACACCTCCTCCAAGACACATAGCTAGTTCTCCAATACTCTATTAGTTAACATAGTTTCTTTTTGTCTTAGTTGTTGTTCAATTAGATAGTCAACAACAGACCTCTGCCCTGCACGATACCACACTTCTCGATCTGATAGTGATAGGTCTGGACATCTGTTAGGAAACACAGCATCTAAAGCTTGTATAAGTTCGTCAGTAATTACAGGTAAAGACACAAAAATTAAAGAGCTATCTCTATATTATATGTTAATGTAAAAGTAACAAGGAGTGGTTACCTTGTTGCAACGCTAAGAAAACCTCAAGGGTGTGGTTCCTCTTGGGGTTTTCTTTATGGGAACTTGTGCTATATTGTTTATTAAGCAAGGGAAACCCTCATCAAGTTTGGAGAGAAACCAAGCCTCTGAAATAGCGGAAGAGCCTTTGCTTACTAAGTAACCAGACCCATTACCAAACTTATTAAATTAGTCACTGCTCTGACGGAGCGTCAGTTGCTTAAAACAAAGAAGCACTAACAACCCATGCTACTGCGTTGTTGGTGCTTTCTTTTATGGGTTCCAAAGTTTTACTTCACCTGTATTGTAATCATAATCTCCTTCTCTAAGTATCCTTGTGAGTCTTGCGTTCAAGATAGCATCAGCAATCGTGTAACCTTTCTTAGTATATGTCTCCTGTACCTTAGACCATAGTGCTTCTTTGGTATCAGGTGTACTAGCTAAAGTCTTTGAAGCAGTAACCATACCCATACCTTTGATACCTAGTATTCCGTCACTTGCATCACCAGCTAGTGACATCTCAAACCAATGTCTGTTTGCTTTCTTATTGGTAATATGTTCTATCGAATCATCAGCTATAAGTTTGCATGGTAGTGTTCTCATATCTTTATCTACTGAAACTATTATTGGGTCTTTGTATCTGCCATTTGTAGCAAGCAAGCCAAGTACGTCATCTCCTTCTAGGTTTTCATAAGCAACAGTTTCATATCTTTCTTTCACTTCTTTGATAACACTCTTAAGTGCAAGTGGTTTACGTTTACCTATCCTGTTGATCTTGTACTCAGGGAATATCTCATGTCGAAATGTAGGGTAAGAAGTAAAGCACATAACTATGTCATGCTTGCTGTCAGCAATAGTTCTATAAACATCTAGTCTATTCTCTATCAGATTAAGAATGTCTCTTTCATCAGAATGAAGAGTATGCTCCCAATCATTCCATCTTGTGTCTTGTTCACAGGCACAACATGAATTGTAGATCAACCAATCAGCATCAATAAGTAAAGTCATAGCTAAATAAAATCCTCATATACAACAAGCCGACCTGTCTTCTGGTCGTACAATAATTTATCTACTTCTCCTGTCATACCAGTATGTCTTGATTTCAACACCTTTAGTTGTAATCGCTGTCTCTCACTAGCTTCTCCTGTCTGGTTTCTAGAAGCTGACATAACAACATCTGATAGTTGTAAAAGACTATGACTACCTCTCAAGTCTGATGTATCTACTTCTCTGCCCGACTCATGTGATTGTCCTTGTGGTCTACGTAAATGACTGACCAATACAATAGCTATACCAGTTGCTTCACTTAAACTTCTAAGCTTGGTCATTATTATATCTATTGCTTTGCGTTCATTATCTAGTTCAAGACCAGACAAGACTATGCTTATGTGATCTAGTATTACTACCTTCACTCCATCAACAGTAGCTAAGTATCTTATCTGTTCTAGTAATACATCAGGTTCAAGACTACCGAAGTGATTGTATAAAAAAAGATTGCGTGTTGATGTGAGGTTATCAAACGCAATCCGCAGATCATTTTTAGTTATGCCATCTTCATTTAAGTGCAAAGGAATGTTCAAGTCAATACCTACAAGACCTTGAAGAGTTCTTTGTACTGATTCTTCTAACCCAATGTATCCAACCTTGAGGTTTCTTTTAAGAAAGTGATGGCATAGTTCTCTGCATATCGTAGACTTACCAGCACCACTAGCACTAGCTACTGTAAAGATTTGACTTGGAAACAAACCTCTTGTGTATTCGTTTAACTTTGGAAATGGAAAGTCTGATACAGGCTTACTTGTTTCTTTGGTAAACAAATCCCAAGCGTCTGCTGCATTGATAAGAGAGTCAGGTCTTACTGGCCTAGCTTTCCATAACCTATCTTTAACTAGCTCACCTTCTCCTAATACAAGATGATCGTTTATATCATTACGATCTAGTCTTGCTATAGCTGCCTTACCTCTTGGCAATACCTCCATACATTTCTCTGCTGCTTTATTACCTGCTTCATCATTGTCAAAGCAAATAACGATACGACAAAAACTATCAAGCCATTTGTAGTTAGCTGCTAGATACTTGGCTGCTGATTGTACTCCTGATGGTATGGATACACAGGGAAACTTGTTACCTTGTATCTGACTAGCACTCATGCAATCAATCTCTCCTTCACATACAGTTAAGAAGACAGAACCATTACCTCCATGCTGTCGCCATAGATGCTGACCCCATAGCTGTACCTTTGACATATCTCCTATCCATATAAACTTCTTATCTTGAAAGCGTATGTGCTGTGCAACATCATTACCTTTCTGATCTTTATATGTAGCTACTTGTACTGGCTGTCCTCTGTATTCAGACATACCATAACCAAATAGTTCTGAAGTCTCCTTAGTGATTCCACGTTTAGGTAAAGCTATCGGTGTTACCTTTAATAGTTTTGGGTTTGGTTTGTATATAGGAATAATCTTGGTGGTCACTTTCTTTTCTTTTTTGTTTGGGTAGTAGGTGTAGCCACAGTCCATAGTGAAGCAATGGTGGTGTCCGTCATCAAAGACAGCACAGTTTTTTTTACCGCACTCAGGGCAAACTATTTTGTTTTTGTATTGGCTCTTCATACCAATCATCAGGAATAAATTTGTCGCAGTATTGGAACCCATGTCTCTCACACCACTTGGCATAAGAGATAGAGTTCTTGGCTTTGGATAGTTTGGTTCTGCTATTTTGAAAACAGAACCTTATATCTAGGTCGGGTCGTTTCTCCTTAATCGCAAGATGTTTGCGTCTATCTTCTTTCGAGAAGTAGCCCTT
>VTLG01005282.1_pt1 | contig 27649 bp, 13 predicted proteins | sample 4694571 | NCBI WGS metagenome assembly VTLG01 (sample SAMN12604809, study PRJNA352737) | marine metagenome | biome: ENVO:00000447; feature: ENVO:00000209|ENVO:00000569|ENVO:01000036; material: ENVO:00002151; isolation source: viral sequences binned using virsorter ...
TTGCACCAATAGAGCCGCTTGTAGCGTCTACTCTACCAATGGTAAGGTCAACTTCTCTTACTTGGATACCAGGAGAGGCTAAATTTAAAGCCATATTCGTTTCTCCGAATCTCAGGATATTTTTCTGAAATTATTTATTAAAATACCCTTTTTCATCGGGGAAACAGTGCATGAACTACCAATCTGGGTATTCCCAGTTTTTACTTACCTTCTTTTTTGATCTTACTCTTGCAATCGTACAAGTCTTGCATTCATAAGAATATGATGACTGTATACTTTTATTCTTCCTTATTAAATAAAATCCATCAATTAAATCTTTTGTTTTGCCACAGACACGACACTTACGTTCTGTCAGAACAAAATGACTTACTTCTAATTGTTCATCAAATTCAAACTCCATCTTCCTGCAGTTCTTTTAAATAGTCTGTCCACCATTGTGGATCTTTTCTATACTCCCAATTAGGAACTGCCATTCCTCTGTCTGAATAATATTCTAATAGTATATCGTTAATTATCTGATAAATTCCAAGACTCTTCTTTCTCTTTGTCAACGTCTGCATATGCGTCTGCCAGATATGGTCCATGAGGTCTTTTAGATGTTTCTTTAACATAGATGGTTTCAACACTAGTAGCAGATAACCAAACTGCTACCTTCATTATTATGTAGATTATTACTATTGGAAGAAAACATGAAATTAGTATAATTGATTTCATTTATTGCAATCCACCGTTCCAAATCATATCTGTTGACATTGGAGTAGAGTTCTTTGTTAAGATATAAAGAAATATGTTACAGATGAACCAAAGTATATTAGTTACCCAAGCTTGTCTCCAACAATATTTCCGATTTGTTTGTACGATAAAAATATTTGTTTCATTTCCACTATTTTTGACAAATTGTTCAAGTATTAAAGATACTACAAAACCAACCGCAAAAATATAAAAAGAAAAATTTAAAAAACTAGCACTAGTAAGTAAAAAATAAATCATCAATAGTAATCCCACATATAGGAGCGATCTCCATATTCATCAGTTTTCCATAAATCTCCGTCATTGTCAACAAATGTGTCGTCACCAAAACCATCAGATATAAAACCAAATGGTGCCATATCTTGTTCAATTTGATTTTTTTGTTCTTCATATATTCTCTTTCGCACATCATTATCAGTCATTTCTTTAAAATAATCCTGTGCTACTAACCAAGAGAATATTACAAGACACATTGCCAAGTCGTCATTACAACCATCTTCTGCTTCAAATGAATTATGTTTTTGTGCAAAAGTTGTAAGTTCAGAGATTATGTCATAATCGCATACTATTATCTTATCATCTTCTAGCATAGTTTTCAAGTTGGAACAACCCAACTTCTTAACTGCTGCTGTGGTTCGGACACCTAATTGAGATCTCTTTCCACTAAAACCAGCACCAACAACTTGACCATTACGACCACGTTGTGAGCACATAAGTAAATTTTCGTATTCTAAATCATAGTTTAATATAGATGCAACCTGATCTCCAATATCATTTACTTCAACTAAAACAAAAGATTTATTATAAGCAGTTGCAATATCAAAGATAACATTTGGAAATAGCATCGGTTTGATTTCATTATTTCGATACTTTGCTACAACTTTATAAGGAAATTCAGTTATATCAAATACGAGAAAGGCAGAATAATCATTACCTAAACCACGAGCAACATCGACTGTAATCATATAATTATGATCTTTTCTTGGTGCTTCATAGATATCAAGACCTGCGTTTCTTTGTATTGGGTCTTCATATACAAGTGTTTTTAATTTTGCTGGATTGATAAGTGTATTAACAGAACCTAGAAACTCACACTCAAACTCAACCTTAAACTGTTGTTCCGAAGTGTTAGAAATTGTTTGTTCTTTCCACGCTTCATCACGACCTGGTACTTCAGACCAATGAACCTCTGTTGGTACATATTCATTCTTCTGTCTTTCTGCATCGTGCCACATACGATAGAAATGATTCATACCTCGTGGTGTAGAGACTATTATAACTTTTGTTTTTTGACCAGATGAAATTGTAGGATATACAGACGCAAAGAAATCATCTGCAATATGATTTGGAATGAACGCAAACTCATCAAGGAATATTACGTTATATGATCCACCTCGAACAGCAGATGATGATGTAGAGTTAGCAGATATTTTTGACCCATTCTCAATTTCTAATGAACCTTTATTCCAAGATATGATACCTTGTTGCATCCATCTTGGTAAATTTTCATATGCTAATTGTAATCTTCCTAATAAATCACGGGCTGTAGATGCCTTGTTTGCCAATATAGCAATATTAACATTATCATTAAATATTGCATAATGTAGAAGGTATGATACAACCGTTGTTGACTTACCAGTCTGCCGAGGCATCTTGCATATATTAAAACGGTTCTCATGGAAATTTTTTATTAACTTTTTTTGAAAAGGATATTGCTTAAACGGAACTAAACCTTCATCAAGAGATACTATCTTTATGTAATTGTTCGCAAAGTAGACAGGATCGTCTTTACACCTCAAGAATTCTTGAATATTCTCTTTCGTAAATTCAATTGGTGTATTTGCTTTTTTTAAATTTGGATTACCAAGATAGACTTCACTCATTTAAAAATTACGAGATAGTAAATGCAACTTTAGTTACTTTACAAGTCGCACCGTTGTTTGCAGCAGTTAATGTATCTGTATAATCTTTTTCCAAAAGTACAGTATCTTTACTATTTACAGTCAAACTACCAATAGTATTTCCATCAGAATCTTTTCTTGTTATGAGTATCGCACTAGAGTGATTATTGTAAAGTCTCACCACAGTAGCTGAGTTAACATTTGAAGCAGATGATAGATTACCCTCCTCTGCTAAGACTTTAATTAACATAATTCTAAACTTTTATTGACTATTTATGCTGTTTTTATATTCTTATCAGATTTCTTTTTTGCTGTTGGTAAAAAAGAACTTGGAAAAGGATATTTACTTCTAAATTTTTGATTTTCTTTTTTAATAATATCAGGAGTTCTAATAAATCTAGTGTCAGATTTTACAACATCCATTTGTTTTGGAGTCACAGGATCTGTAATGCTCTCCAAGAATTGTTGGAATGTTTTCATCAGCAGTTCCACCTTCTTAATGCCTTATTGATTCTTGAATCTGGATCTCTTCTTGTCTTTGCAGAAGTAAGTTTCTTCTTCATACCTTTCATTCTTCTACAGAATGATAATCTTCTCTTCGCAGATTTAGATCCTTTCTTCAATTTTTTAGGATCTTTTGTTACAGCAGTCTTTAATTTAGAACCAGGATTTTCTTTACGATATGCTTTAACTGCTTTCTTACTCATACCATCAGTCTTATCCTTACGATTGATACTCTGCCAATCTTCACCTAAATCTTCTCTCCAGTTAGATGGTGATGGTTTAAGTGGTTCTGGTTTGATGATATCAACTGCTTCAACTTCAGTATACTTAATTTCATCAACATTCCAATCTTGAATGACTAATTCACTTTCAATCGCAGTATCTTCTTTCATTGCTTCTTTACGAATTTTCGCAAAGTAAATTTTAGTTCCTTCCTCTTTACCATATTGAGCAATCATATTCTTTTTCATATCAGAGTCATCATATTTTTTCTTTAACATTGTATCTTTTCTCTTCTGAGCAGGTGTCATAGTTTTTTCAGTTAATTCACCTTCCATCTCATATGACGAGTATAATCCTCTGTAATCAACAGGAGATTTTACTCCTTTAGGCAATGTCATATTTGCAGGATTTTTTTCAGTCTTTTTTACTTTTACCTTTTCATCTAAAGAAGAAGCTTCGACCTCTAGCTCCTCCTTTTTAGTCTTTTTTACGCAGTTTGGATACCTCTTACCAAACATTGTTTTCATACCTTTCTTTTCATATCCTTTCCAACACTTTTCATCTAATGTTTCCCTCCAATTATAATGTGCTTTTGTTGGAACTTCATATTCATATTCGACTTCTTCTTTCTTAGAACTATTACCCCAGTTTGCAGCACCTACCTTACGACACTTAACTAATGCACCTGATGCATATGCACTTGGCCAAACTGAATATCTTGACTTGACTTTATGATAGCAAGCATCTTTTGTGCCACTACCCTTACCTTTCTTATCTTTAACTTCTGTAAGATCTATTTCTGTTTCCTCTGTATCTTCTAAGATAATATCTCCTACTTTAATATCATTCTCTGCAAACCAACCACGATTGACTTCAACTGCATATCTTACCTTACCTTCAGGATATACAGGAACTGAACTCATTGGTTCTAATTCTTTGATACTTTCAATTACACCCTCTTCGTTTATAAAAGCAATATCAAGAGGTATAAAAGTATTTTTCATATGAAAAGAATGACGATCAGTGGTCTCAAATACAAAGAGCATACCACGATCTTGTTCCAAACTTTCACGGAACATTAAACCTAACTTAAACTCTCCGTCACTTTGTGGAACTTCAAGTTGAAGTGGTAATGAGATAAATTCTTCTTTCATTTTCTTTTTCTTTTTAGGTTTGTCAGTTTTGACATAAGTTGGTTTTGCAGCACCTCTTTTAGATTGCTGATTTGGATCTGCCCTTTTCTTTCTTCTCGCTGCAGATAATCTTTCTTTCTTACTCATACTCGCTCTCTTTGCAGAAGATACGCACTTTGGAGTACCTTCACCTGGTTCATCGCTTGCACAAGTTCCACCTGTGACAACGTTGACCCATCCACCTTTACCGTCCTTGGATTTAGAACCCTTGAACCATTTATGAAGTGAACCTTCCTTCACTTCTTCCTTATCAGTCTCATAATCTGCTGCAGTATCTAGATAATCTGCTGCTTTAGTTATTTTAGACTGAACCCATGCTTTTACATCACCTTCACCTTTACCAAATTTTTTCTTAAGTTTTTTCGCAGCAACCATGATGTTATCAGTCTGACGACGAATCATTTCATATTCGTGATCACCATGCTTTTCTTCATTCATTGCTTTGGTTTTCTTTTTCATTGAATTGATAAATTTTCTATAAACGGCTGCTTCAGCAGTTTTACCCATCACTCTTGCTCTTTGCTCCATAGCAATTGCTGCTTGAATTTTATGAGCATGTGATCTACTTGATTTCCTAATTTTTGCCACACTCGCTTTCGCTGTAGCGACATTCTTGAAACCAAGTCCATGAATAGTTCCTTTAGGATCTTCATCTGTATATAAATCAGAGTGTTTTTTTGATTTAGCAGGTTGACCTTTTTTACGGGCAATGCGAGGATTTGATTCCTCAGTCATTTTCTTTTTACCTGCACAATGTGCTTTCTGACTAAAACCCTTTGGGTTGTTGCAATCAATAGACTTTTTATACTTTGCAGACCATCCTTCCTTTACTAGGAAACCATCCTCACGGACAGTAAACCCTTCAGGAATTGGTTTACACTTTTTATCAGTGTTACAATAGTATTGTCCCTTTTTACAGGAAGTCTTTGCCATTACAGACTATTCAGAGTTATTACTATTTAGTATTCCGTCTTTTAACATTTTTGAAAGTTCACTTGTTGAACCAACGAATAATGCATTGTTTGTGACTGTATTTTGTGTTTTTGGGTTATCTTCTTCTATCTCTTTCACTTTCTTATGTAAATCTGCTAATTTATCTGTAGTATCTGCAACTGATTTGATAAGTTGTCCTGCGACTTCATATGCTCTTGGACTTGCAGTTTCTCCTGCAACTTCCATAATACCATTGATTGCTTCTTGTCCTTTTTCTATTAAAGAATATAAATTACCTCTCGTATAATCATAATCCTTACTGACATCATCAGTTAATTTTTGAATTTGATTTTTTCTTTTTTCTTCTTTTGCAATTTCAATAGCCGTTTCATCAACAGGGTCAGTGTTGAATGTATCATTTAATGAATCATATGAGTTTTTCATGATTAGATGTCCACTCCCCTATTTGGGGCAAAATCTTTTGAATCACCAAAGAACGTACTTGTCTCAGTGAAACCAAAATCATCACCTGGTTCGATGAATGGTTCGTCTTTAGTATCTATAACGTTATCTTCGTTATAATCCTTTTTCGCTTTAGGAACAACAGTATATCTTTGCACTCTCTTTGCAGTTTGTGTATTGGTATCTGTGTAGTAATCCAACTGAACTTTGCGAATAAGTCCTTCTGGAGTTTTTGCGATGTGACCAAACATAAAGGTCTTTGCAGTAAATGATAAAGTGTATATCAATGCTCTTCTTGTTGAGAAATCACCCTCATAATCATCCTGTTGACTTATTGAATTTAATATCATTGGAACATCTCTTTTTTCACCAATCGATTTAACTAAATCAATGGATAGTGTAAAACCTGGTTGAAAAAATGGTAATATTTGTTCTAATATTTGTAATCCATCATCTTGTAATTTGACAAGTATATTCAACTCAAATCCCAAATTATATGGCACAGGCATGAAAACCTTTTTCATCTTATTACCATCTTCAGTATCTGCTGCCTTAAATGTTTGAGTTATACCTGCTTTTCTTGTTGCATCGTAAGAAATATTTGTAATCTCAAAAGACATTCTAGGTAATGTAATTTGAGTTGCTTTATTTAATTCTGGTTGTTGTTGTATTCTTGCTAAAAACTTTTGTCTTGGTCCGTATGCTACGGGAACTTTCATTTCTGAAATTACATTACCTGCACTATCATCGTGTCGCACATGAATATCATTAAACAATGTACCAAATGCGATAACTGTTTTTCTAATTATTTCGTGATAAAAGTAATTTCCTAACATTAAAATGTACCAAATGGATTAGATTCTGTGAAATCGACAATAGCATCTGCTTCCGTCTCAAATATGTCACCTTCGTTATATTTATCGGTGGTATCATCCTTATTATAAAGAGAAACACTAAATATCGCTCCAGATGTAAGACCTTTAACATCTTCACCTCTAAAGAATCCTGTTGTAGTTTCTCCGATCCCAACGTTACCAATTGATAATACTCCAGTATCAGCATCCCATTTCTTAACTCTTGCTTGAGTTCCTGAACGCATACCCTGAACAACTTCATTGAAGTGGTAAGTCCCTATTCCACTTATAGTTTCAGGATTTGCAATCGTTACAGTTGGTAGAGATGTATATGCAATACCAGCATTTTGAACAAAGATTGAATTGACACGATTAAATCCACCACCAGCAGGACCAATTGAAGCAATTCCAACAGCACGATCACTTGCAATTCCTGCAGGTGGAGCAGATACTGTGACTTGTGGAATAGTTCCAAATCCAAGACCGTTATCAGTCATAATATACCTTACAACACCTTGTGATGCAGTGTTAATTGAACAAGTCGCAGCAGCACCAGTTCCTCCTCCACCAGTAATTGTAATAATTGGTGCTGTATTATATCCAAATCCAGCGTTAGTCATCAATATTTTTTCAACTGATGTTACGCTTGCTCTAGTTGTTGTTATAGCAACCGCAGTAGCGTTAGCAAGTGCATTTCCATTTGGTGAAGTGCTAATTGATACTGTAGGTGTACTCGTAAATCCAGAACCATCATTGTTTAAGAATATTTCACGTATATAACCAGTTCCCAAAATTGGAATAGCAAGTGCTGTTTTTCCAACTCCTACAAGATTGAGTGTGGCAATATATCCTTCATCTGCAACCTGAGTATCAATCGCTTCAATTGAAGTATCAATGATTTCATCCTCATATTCAAATAGTTCACATTTAAGTTTGTAAACGTATGTTTTACCTAATTGATAAAAAGGATCTTCATGCTCTACAAATTTTATCTCAAATAATCTTTGTCCTAATGGGAAGAATATTAAATCACCTTCTCTAGGTCTTGATGCCAAATCTATGGATAATGAAGAGTCCATAAATGGTGCTATAAATTCCTCAAATCTCTCTTTTGATACAGTGAGTTCAACTTCATCTCTTAAACTCATTCCAAATTTAGTTAAAACATCACCAGCACCTGAATATCCATCATATGTGTTTACATACATTTCAACTGAAAAATTATCATCAAATTTGGATGAAGTAACCTCTTCAATTATTGTTGATTGATTTACAAATTTTCTTGGTATATAAGTTACTTCTTGACCGTAAATTTTTAAGTGTTCATTGATTAGACTTTGTACTAATCTTTGTTCACCTCTTGAACCATTTAGAAAGTAAGGATTTAATGCCATTATTCATCACCCAATAAAGTCAAGAGGAGGTGTCTCATAATCCATCATCATTCGTGACCTGAGTTCCTCTAATTCTCTAACTCCATCATCGTAGATTTCTCTCCCATTTAATTCAATTCCACCAGGTAATTTAGTTCCTCTAAATTTAATTAAATTCATACCCCATTGTTTTTTCATCAATGCAACGAAATATCTTTTTACAAATGGATCATTATAAACTTGCTTATACTCTTCAGGATCGAGTGCACGGAAACAATCAATGACAAGAAAATCACCTTCTTGTTGTGCTCCCCAATCAATATCTAAGTATAATCTATCTTGTCTCTGATTAAATCTTATTTGTTTTTCTGTTGTTAATAAATGATCAATGTCTTCCAAATATGTTTTGGTCATTGAATATTGTAAAAGATTGATAGAATTAAAAAAATATAAGTCATTTAAAAATAACTGATATTTAATACTAAACATTCCACCAGATATTGAACTTGTATCAAATTTAAATATCCTATTTACTCCTATCACATGATCTGGAACTGCTAGAAAATTAGAGTTTTCATAAAAATTACTTGTTACTGTAACATTTGATGTTTGAATACCTGTTGTAGTTACAATACCTACACCTGTTGTTCCGTCTGCTTTTCCTCTATCAATATCATCTTGTGTAATTTTATACTTGAGAAACATTCTCTCAATACCATTATAATGACGTTCCTGATACATTTGAATTGTATCATCAAGTGCATCATGTATCTGGTCAGTATCAAGGTTAATTTCCAAAACAGGATAACCCAGTTTACGCAAACCGAAATTTATAAGTTGTCCTCTACTTGTTGGTACTGCCATCGCTATCCGTGTAATTTGCGAGTTGCTCTAAAAGTGCATTCTTTTCTTTTTCAAAATCATTTTTTAGAGTTTGGAGTTTTGCCTCCAAAAGAACGTTTTGGTTTAATGCTGATGCTAATCTTGTATTATATAAGTTCACTAATACGTTAATGTCTACTTCACTGTTTTGCTGCATATCAGAAGGTACCTCCGTCCAGAGTCGATGTCCAATGTGGTTTGTTTATATAGACGTTGGTGGCAGCACCTGGTACAGATGCTAAGTTTGCAATTGCACCACTCTGACCTTCTCTTCTTAAATTATTAGTTGTGTTAAATGTTCCTTCTACACCAATCAAATTAACAGAGTTTCCACCTGTTACTGCTGTTTCAACAACACCAAAGGCACCAGTAGTATCTTGTTTTACGATATCACCCACTGCTACTGTAATTCCTGCACTTAAAGAACTCAAAGTAACTTTTGTAATTGCAGTTAATACTTGTTTTGATGTAATAACTGGTGTTTGTGGATTGTTTGTAGATCTTTGTAGTCCAGTATCATCAAACCAAACAACACCACCTGAATTAAAGTTACCTGACTGATAGTAGATACCTTTAATATCTAAGAAACCTTTTGTACCAGAAACAACACTATTTGCAATGGTTGCATCAGGAACATAAGTCCATCTACGACTATTATCACCGTGTGTACCGTGATTTCCTGTTCCAGCAGTGCTAGATGCAATTGAACTATCATCTAATCCAAAGAAACCTTCAGTTGAGTTTGCAGTTCCAATACCTGTATTATAAGTAAATCCGAGTCCACGGTCAGTATTAGTATCTGTTGCGTGTACAACTGTAAATGGAGTTGATGTGCTTATTCCAGCGGTAGTTGTACCTTGGAAGGTAAGCATTTTTGCACCACTGTTTATCGCTGTAACAGTTGTAATACCACTTGCAGAGAAACTTGAATGTAATAAAGTATCATTTACTGCGATACCTGTTACAGATTCAACTATAACTGTAGAAACTCCTGATTGAACTGCTACCATCACAGTTCTTGAACTGGTGGTATCACCAACCATCATAATTGGGTCATTAACAGTTGTTTGTGTTGAGTTAACTGTAGTTGTTGTACCATCAACTTGTAAGTTACCTTTAATGATAACCTGACCCTCATTACTTAATCCATCTGGATATGGGTCAATGAATATTGTATTATCAGCACCTGAATTTGATGCGATAATATTGTTGTTAATTCTGATGTTACCAAGAGTAGCATCACCAGTTGTAATAAGTTGACCAGCAATAGTTACTATACTATTAGTGAATCTTACATTTGCAGTTCCACCAAATTTTAATTCATCTGTTCCATTCTCATCATATTCTATATGTGCATTAGAATTATCTGTTCCATTTACACCTCCACCAAATCCAAGTTTGGTGTCATCAGGAATCATTACCTCACCAGATCCAGCAGGATTAAGAATTATATCACCATTAGTGTTAGATGAAGATAATGTATTTGCGTCTAAAGTTAAGTTATCTACATTCCATAAATCAATCTTTCTATCACTATCAAGAATTGCTACGATACCACCATCACTATTTCTTGAGTTAGTTACACCATTTACAGCACCAGGTGTGTGCTCCATCATCGACGTGTAATAGTGACCAGCAACTGGATGAACGTTTGTACCGTCATCTCCTAAGAATACTCTGTCTTTAAATTGATTTGTACCGCCATATTGACCTACACCAGTCACATATGCCATTTCACCCCAATTCAAACTAGCAGGTTTGGCTGTACCCGATGATCGTTTGATTCTAATTATACTAGCCATTTCAGAAATTTCCTCCGTTGATGTCTAAATTCTGTGTCGCACCTGGCGTTAATTCTAAAGTTGCATCAAATTTTTTAGTCGCACCGTTAAATACAAGAACCATACCATCTTGCAGGGTTCCTACTATGTTCACATCACTTAATTGTGTTAATGATAGAGCAGACGAACCAGCTAGAGATGTTACCACCTTTGTAGTATTTCGTTGTCCAACTCTGACTTTGATATCTGCCATCTATTGAAAAAGCAATTCAGATCTGAAAGTATTTATATTTACTAAGACGTTATCTTTGAAGCAAGTTCATTTAGGAGAGATTTTAGTTCCTCTAACTCCTTTTTCATAGAGTCCATATCCATTTTTTTCTCTTGATTTCGTTTTCTTAAACTCACATAATTCTCATATGCAACTTTATCAGTATTGATAATTGCATTAGTTTTTTCATCTCTAAAGAGATTTTTATGCCCTTCAACTGGTATCATGCTGTTTTTACTTTTGTTTTCTTTTTAGCAAGAGGTAAAGGTAAATTGAATCCAGTTCCTTTTCTAAATTTCTTATTACTTTTATCAATCATATCCAAAGTTCTAACCCTATTTGTAATAGCATCATCTATCGTTACAGGTATTTTATCATAATGTTTTGGAGTTACTTGCTCCATAAATTGATGAAATGATTTCATTATGCTAATGCGATTGCTCTAAAGTCTTTAAATTTGACTGGTTGTGACTCATTTGTTGAACTCATAACAATTTTGATTGCAAATGCATCAAATTGCTCTAAATTATCAACTGAGAATTGATATTCAGAAAATTCATTAACTCGATTAGGTTCAACAAAAGCATCTGCTCTACCATCATTTTTAGTTAAATCTATAATGTCATCACCAAAACCATCTCCATTAGTGTCATTTAAGTTTTTATAACCAGGAAATGGTCTGTAAGATTGTGATACTTCAGAAGAATCTGAACTGAATAAACGATAGAATACTCTAAAGTCTGCATCAGGTTCAACACTTGCACCGAGTAAAACTTTGAGTGAGGTTGCAGGTTGTTGAAGATTAACGATAGATGAAACAAATATTGATCCATGTGGGTCATCTTTTAATTGGTTAGTTCTACTATCAGTAGCGTAGTCAGAAACTGGATTGTTAATTTTATTTCTTCCAAGAATAAACGTTGCATTCTTAGTATCTAAAACAGGTGATAGATTTGAGTCTTCACTGCTCATTTCAACTGATAATGTAAGTGATTTTTTCTTAGGTAAACTTGCTAATCTTGCATCCTCATTTACTTTAGATGCTACTAATCTTGGTGTTGGGAAGAATGTTGTCTCATTTAACGCTGTTGGTTCAAATCCTTGATCAATAAATGAAACTTCTGTACCACCAGAACTTGTTCCAGTAACAGTTCTTACAGAGGCATTAACTTTTGTAGTTTTACCAGGTGTAATACAATTAAATTGAGGTGATAATGTACTAAATTGATGATTTTGAGAAATCTGAATATCAGATCCACCAAATGCTTTTTCGTTAGTAAATGATAATTGTTGCACACCAGTTGATCTCTGAGGATCAGTAAATAGTGCTCTATTTACTTCAACATAGTAGGTATCAATATCTCTAGCATCAGTCGAAACTGTAAATGTGGTGTTGATACCAACTAAGGATATTCCAGATGCTTCATAAGTTTGAATATCAGTTCCAGAAGGATGTGTAATTGCAGTTGTGTTTACTTGTCCTCTATCTATTGTAAGTTGACCAGTTCCAATTGTATAACTAACAATTTCGCTTCCTATGATTGCTTCACCCTTATGTGTTGTAATACCATTATAAGATGTAAATGCACTTGTATCCGCAACAGAAACAACAGTTGTATCTGCTGCTATATCCTGTATTATTTGAGTGATAGGAGTATCAGGTTGAACGTTTTTAATATGTACCTGATTATTACCAGAGTGATGAGCGTGATTATATTGAGTTATCTCAAATTTATTTCCTGTATATAATGTACCGTTCACAGATGATCCATCAGTAACTACAGTAACGTTGTTAGCAACAGTTCTGGTATTATTTCCAGCACCATAATGAACAAGGGTTGCACCATTATCAAATTTTTCACCCTGAACATCAGTTAGGAATAATGAATCAAAGGTGCCAAATATTTCTTTTACAACCATTTTAAATCCACTACCACCAGTGACAGCAGAACTACTATTGTCAATTGTTAAAACTTCACCTATTTGATAACCATTTCCTAAAGTTAAATTACTAATTCCATTTTCATCAACAACACCTGGTACTCCATTTACAGTTGATACTGTTACAGAACATTGTGATCCTGAACCACTGCCTGTTAGAGATACTAAAGGTATATTATTTCCATTAGGAGTAAATGAGTATCCAGATCCACGACTAATTATTTCAAATGAGGTATTACTGAGAAATCTTGAACCACGACCTTCAACTACACCAATAATATTATTATCGTCCGATGTTGCTCCTGTATTTGTACTTACTTTTCTTCCAATCGGGAACTCACTATTTGTTCTAGCACCTGTTCCTTCTATTTGAACTCTAAGTTTTCTAGGTAGAGAACGAAGAGCATTAGATGAAATAAACTGTGTATTTAAATTACCTGGTTCAATAGGTGAATTATAGAATGTTGCAGTTCCAGATTGTACAAATGATGCTTTACGCAACTTGAATGTTAAATCTTGATATTGACTTGGTGTCCAAATTGTACCATTTTGTGATTTAAACAAACTACCACCAATATACTGCTTTGAAACAACTACGTTCTCAACGTCTGGTAAGGTTGATGTTTTAACAGTTTTTTGTCCCATTGTAGCAACCCACATTTCATACTTATCAGACGCAGGTGATAAGAATACAATTGCATATTCTTTCTTTGGTTCCAAATAAACTGGTGATGAGAAACTTATGGTTGTTGGTACCGAAGCATCATCAGAAACATTGATCTGACTTGGATTTATAGCAAGTTGTGTGTAGTCTTGAACAAGTAGATTTGTTGGTGTTCCTAATTCAACATGTCTTAATTCTACAAATAATTTTGCTAGTGGGTCTTTTGATTTAAAGTAAACATCAAATGAAGTTAAGAAAGCACCAGTTTCATCAACTGTAAAGGATTGTGCCAATGGATCTCTATGACCTGCATAGAAGAATTGTCTATCAGTTCTCTTCCTAGTATTAACACTTACAGTCACCTCATTTCTTCTTTGAGCAGGAGGGGGTGGATTTCTAACAGCAACGGTAAAGTTGTTCTGTGTTATGATTGTTCCAGTGCCTGTAAAGGTTCCAGAAGCGTCACTAGCAAGTGCAGTTTGTCCAGGTGCTGGAATTACACCTTCTGGTGCTGCAGTCACTCTGAAGGTCTTTGTACCAGACCTAAAGACAACTGGTGGTTCTGGTTGTGCATTTGCATTTCTAAAGAAGAAAGCACCTAATAAATCTCCCCAATTATCAGAGAATAAATCAATGTTTGTAACTGAAGCTACTGCACCACTTGTTTCACCTACTATCTGTGCTCCTTTAACAACATATCCAAAATATTCCTCTAAGTTACCTAGAGCTACAACGTCTACATTCAATAACTGAGATGTTGCTGAATAAGTTGATGCTGGAGCAGGTCTACTACGATCATATGGGTCAACTGTATATTCTTCAACTGTAACTGAAGGTGAACCTAAACCAGCAGCAACATCAGGGCGACCAGTATCTCCAAACTTATGATTTGGTTTTTGTATTCTAACATATCCAATTTGCTCTCCATTCAATAATATCTTTGCATTTTCAAAAATAACAAATGAACCAGCAGACATACTTATTTCAATCAGTTTAGGTACAATATCAGGTGTACCATTATCAAGATAATGATAATGCTTTGTATGAGGTTTTAGTCCATTAGCATAGAATTGTACATTTCTTGATCTCATGTATGGATCTGCTTCTGAAGTTACTTTTACATCCTCTATGTAATTGTACTCTTCTGCAGAACCTTTCAAAACATTTACAAATTCTCTTTCAGTTCGAGTTCTAGTGGTTATAGTTGTCACTTTACCAAAGTAACCCGTTTGAGTTTTTCCTTTTGTGTTATCAAAACGTCTAACATCAGTTTCAGTTTTCTTTGTTCTTGAAACAATATTTGCTTGCTCAACCCATCTATTACCTGTGGACTCTGTTCTAACATTTTCAATATAAATTGTTCTTGACCAGTTATCTGATGGAGGATCAAGAAATACGACACCAGCAAAAACAATTACGTTAAATGGGTTAACATTTTCAACTTCAGTTGCTTGTGGTTGATCTATCCAATCAATTTCTGTGTAATCTAGTGTAACTAAATCACCAGTCTTCTTACAATTTGGATCTAAAAGTCTTAAGTTTGAATTAAGATCGGAAGTTGCTAAATCAATTGCAGGGTCAAGTGCTAATTCAGCTCTCATTGACCAAAAATCTACTGCTGTTATCATCTCACGGTGGAATGTGTCCACATCACATCTTGAACCTTCTTCTGGATCAAAGTTAATAAAACTTCTATCTTTAAAATTATTTACTGCAAAACCAGATTTAAATCTATCCAATCCATCTGCATCTCTGACTTGTAGAGATTTTGTATCTAATTCAAGAGCATTTAATGTAGTTGTAGTCTCAAGATTTATAATTCTTCTTTCAAGTGCACCAATATCTCTCATCGTAAATCTACGATTATCCTTCATTCTAATATCAGGTTGAACTGCAGTATCATACAAATATGGTGGTAAAGTTATTTCTGCCACTTCCATTGCATCACCAAATTCAGTTGGTGGTACTGGTTCTTCTGCAGACTCACCTTTTATAAGTTTTACCTCTTCAAATTGGTTAATTACAAGTTTATCAATTCTAGGTAAGTAGAAACTATAACCTAAGATAGAACTTTCGTTAGGAGTAACAATGAAAGGTGTTTCAGAAGTGAATGCTCTATTGTTAAATGAGAAGGGAGAACCAGAAGTTGATGCTACATTATAATCAACTACTCTTGGTCTAAAATCTAAAACATCACTTGCCCTATTTTCACCGATTGCAGGTATGTCCTTACTGTATCTGTCAGATGTGTATGAATTTACGGAGAATAAATCACCAGTAACTCCTATAGGAACTTCATACTTATCAAAGATTATCAATAATTTTTTAGATGGTACTGCTGATTTTGATTTTCTAACAATTTTAGAATAGTCACAGTACTGTAGTTTATGTCCTTTATCTAAATTATAATTATTTGTTCGATCAACATAATTACCTGTGGTTATACCCTGTAATACTGACTCTATCGCTGACTCTTCAAATTTAATTTGTTCCCCAATAACAAACTTATTAGCGTTCAGATAAACAAAACTAATTGTATTTGTTGTTCTTGAAACTACTTGACCAACTGCTCTACTGTCTTGTCCTATTATTTTTTCACCAACTATTGCATTTGTATTTAAATTAAGACCACTTACAAATGTAAGTTTATCTAAAACTGGTTTAGACTTATTTTTTGACTCATAAACAGCAACTACATTTACAACATCTGGTGTATTAAGAGATATCTCTTCATCCTCAACTCTTAATCCATATCTACTAGATCCAATTAAATCACTATTTGCTGTTGATATTCCAGTGCTTCTTGTGATTTCTAATTCATTACTTCTTGAGAAAATCTTTGTTTTACTTGTTACACCGATTTTTTTAAGTGTTACATTAACAGTTGCATTACCAGTCGCCTTTGATAATCCACTAAAAGTAATATCATTTCCGTTATTTGATATTGAAACTTGTCCAGAATTTAATTTTTCTGTAGTTCCATCAGTGTAATGTATTGAATATTTTTCAGCATCGAATGGTTCAAAGAAAGCACTTGTAATACCAACAGTTGCTGCTAATCCTACCTGTGATGAAACTGTTATTGTATTTTGTGTTATTGTTTGATTTAATAATTGACGAGATATTATAAGATTAGAGTTAGATGTATCAATTATTGAAATATTTGTCTTCGGTAATCTAGAAAATAGTCCATCGCTTTGGATATTTGTAACTTGAGGTACTTTTATTCTAAATGTTGACTCTGTTGAAATACCAGCTGCTAAAATACCACCGAAGTTTACGTTTGGTACACTTTGACCGACTGCAACTAAAGTTAAAGTAGATCCATCAGCAGATATATCACTTACACGATTATAAACAGGATCAGAAGTCTGTCCCTTACTATATGCAATGATAGTATCTGTTTTAATACCTACTTTTCCACTAAATCTACGAGATGCAACGGTAGCAGTATTAGCTTGAGCACCACCAACAACTGATAAACTATCTGTAATTGAAAAATATGGTAAAACACGATCATAAAGCACGGTGTCTGCACTAAAATTAGATGCTATTGCATTAACAATCTTTGATTGATAGACTGACTTGATATCATCAACTGTATAAGTATCAATTTTTACAATAGATGGGGATATATTTGATATTTTTTCATCTACTATGACTTGCTCACCTTCTAAAAATGTTCCTGAAGTTTGTAGTAATGATCTTTCATTTGGATTATTATTTGTATCTGCTACAAATCCACTTGCACCACTTGCTATACCTCTTACTCTTGAACCTGCTGTCATCATACTGACATCAGATAGTTTTAATGTTGTATAGGTTTGAATATCATATAAATGTAAATCAAATTCAGTTGAATTGCCAGTATACAATGCATCTGATGCACCATAAGAGTAAACCCTTGCCTGTCCTATCTTAATACCTCTATCAGTGGCAAGACCACCAGACAATCCTCTACGATTATATAAATCTATCGTATTATTATTAGTTCCACCTAAACTTATGTAAGGTGTTCCAAATACATTATTTACTTTAAGATTACTACCTAAAGTAAATGGAATTGATGACGCTCCAATTGATTTTACATCTCTTGGTTTCTCAACGTCAACAACAGTAGTACCTGGTAAGTATACATCAAATCCTCTAACATATGCTTTACCTGGTGATAGTTTAACACACATCAAATCTTCTGAAGGTGTATTTCCTTGATCAGTTAATTGATTAGATGTATATAATCCTCTTGAACTTATTTCATCATTTAATGAATTTTGTGTATTTACACGAAATGGTTCTACTGCGTAGTTACCAGATTCATCAAAAGTTCTCTTTGCAAAGTATTTCTTTATCTCTGAATATACTGATGTATTTTGTAATTTTTTTGTTTCTCCTTCACTTACTCTAAACAACTCAACAAAATTAGTATCATTAAAATCTTGAAGTGATTTTTTTGATAATTTAACAGTTATTTTAAATCTATCAGCACCAGGTGCTGCAAAATTAGTAAATCCTTTTGCGTTATCATATAATGAATCATCATCTCCTGCTGAAACTACCTCTTCAATAACTTCAAATCCAACTCTGTAAGAGGGTTCATTATTATATGGTTCAAGAACAATAAGTGATGTAGGTACGTCAACAAAAGTACCACGTACAAAATAAACACCTTTATTCACACCAAAGGCAGAACCTGTTGCAGAAGCATTTTCAGAAACTAAAGTTAGAATAGTATCATTTGAAGTTAAAGTTGTATTACCATATGTTAGTGGTTCTTCAAGTTCCAATACTTCATTATTTGGAAAACCTGTGCTTTCTCCATCAGTTCCTGATTGATTATATTTTACGAATATTGTTATTTCATCAACACCCTCTTCTGGAGGTAAAATAAAATTTTTAATAGTTCCAACAATACCTGAATTTTGTCCCCTTACTCTTGTTCCTTTGCCATCATTATTTGATATAATATTGTTTAAATAGACAGACACATCAATGCCAAGATGTGAACTATTAACTTTACAAGAAAAATATGATGCATCATACTCAATACCACCTGGTATGACCATCGAACCTTCTTTAAAAATATGTTTTCCAAAAGATTCAACTTGATTTTGAAGTATTGATTGTAGTCCAGTTAGTTCTCTTGCTTGAACTGGATGACCTGGTCGAAATAAAATCTTATAAAAATTTTTCGCCTTATCAAAATCATCATAATAAGGATTTATATTTAAATTAGTCTTTTGTGGCATTGTTAGAATTCGAGTATGATTTTAATGTCTTCCTTTTGACGAGAGTTTCTCAAAATTTCAGGTCTATTATCTAAGTAGATTATTTCTCCTGACCCTTTATTTATCTCAGATTCAGATAACCCTGCATTAAAGTTAGTTCCCAAATTTATTAACTTATTGCCAGATGGGTTAGTTGTTATACCTGAAAAATTAACAGATATAGAACCAGAGAAGTCTGATGATTGTCCTTGTATGTCATTAGCAGTATTGGATGACTCAAAATCATAAATTCTAGCGTCTGTAGAAATACCTGTATAATCAGTATGATTTTGTAATGTTGGATTGAAATGTAATGAGCGATCTTTAAAATATTTCATTACTTTTGTTTCATTATCATATGATGCTACATAACCCTTTGCCACTTTTCCAGTATTTGGTGACACTGTTAAAACTTGATTTATCTCTTCACCTACTACAGGTGTTTTATCTACTGTTGAGAATTTAACTGCCTGTAATGATGAATATGTTGAGTCAGTGTAAATTGCAGTTGTGCCAATTTTAGTTGGATTTTTAACAAGTCCTACTTGTGCAAATATTGTATCAATAGGAAAATCTTTTGTTGAGTCATCAAAACGAGCATAAATTATAACTTTATCAGTGCCCAACTCTTTATAAACATCAGAACCGTGTCCTAAACCAGGTGGAATGATTGGAATTAGTTTAGCTCTATTATCTGCACTAACAGCACTGTTTAGAGTTCCTAAGTCAACGATACCATAAGTATATCCTTTTCCTCCTGCACTTACAGTAACATTAGTTATTTTGGTATTTTGTACATCAATTCTTGCTTTAGCACCTGTTCCATCACCCAAAATGTCAACCTCTTGACCTAATCCATTTGCATATCCAAGTCCACCCTTCTCAATATAAACGTGTTTTATTTGATTTAAGTTAACATCTGAATTACCATTCTCTCTAACTGTTCTAATTTGAGCATCGGTTGTAGTTAACCAATCATTAGGAACAGTTATATACTCCGTTGAGTCAAATTTAATTATATCACTAGGTGAGACTGTAAATAAGTATTTCCAAACATAACCATCACCACTATTACCTGCCTTTGATGGTTCTAAGTCAGTAAATGTAGGTTCATCCTGTGATATGTTTCCTAAAACATTTTCACCTGAAGATCCATTATCAATACAAACGTAAACTTTAAAATCTGAATTTAAGACGTAATAATTTGCATCATACAGTCTATTTGCTGATGTTACTGGACTTGGATTAGAAGCACTGTAATCATCTCTATAAATCTCATATCTACTTCCAGAAACCCAATCAACTCTTCTTATAATCCTTCTAATATTAGCAGATGATATTTTTTTACCAAACATCATTGTATCACCAGCATGATTAAGATATGAAAAACTATCTACAGGTGATGGAGTTTTTGCACTTGTATTCCAGTCATCTGTTCTTCCATATCCAACTAAACCTGCAGGAGATCCTTTAGGATTAGATAGTCCTAGAAAAATATAATATGAATTATTTGTATTTTCGACTGATTCTACAAAATTATTTGCGTTCAGGATTCTAAACTGATCAGTAACTATTGCTGGCATCGAATCTTAACTTTTCTTTTTATTTATAAGGGGTTCCATAATCAAAGTCCAAACACTCTCAATGCTCCAGTTGATCTATGACCTCTAACTGATGTATTCAAGTAATTTTTACGTGAAATCGTTGGGAAAGTTGAGAGACCAGCATCAACAGTCAAACCAGTTACACCGATTGAAACTGGATTTGTTCTTACAAGTGAGTCGCTATGTATAATACCCCAACTTATTGTTCCTAATGAAGTGGTCAAACCAATATTGGTTTGATCAAAGAAACCAGTTTCTGCAATTCCTACTCCACCTGGTGTAACTGATGAGTTGCTATTTGTATGAATATCAACTACTACCATACCCCTAGAAGCGGTTTCTGTTCGAGTTCTTACAATATAGATGTTATCTAAGAATGTGGTTCCAATTCCAACAACAGATGCATTTACACCATTTATAGATGTCACACCAGATCCAACTTTTGTATCCTTAACTAATATTGGATATCCTGGTTGTAAATCAACAGCAGGAGCATTTTGTATTTTACCATTATTATCTATTGTGGTTGCATTAAAGAAGAATTTAAGTGCAGGTTTACCACCTGCCCTTGTAGTTTTTTGTATTCCTGTGATAATACCAGTAAAACCAGCAACAGTTTTAATTGTTTTAATTTTTTCAGTCTTGAAAGGTGGTGTTTCGATAATTGTTCGAGGTGGATTTACAGGATTATATCCTAAACCTCTGTTTGTTACATCAAATCCTACTACAGAACCATCAGTAACTGTTGCTGTAGCAGTGGCAGTTGTTCCTACCCCTACACCTACGGTAAATGGGGGTGAAAAGATTATATCAACATCACCTGAATATCCAGAACCTGGTTCAGTAATTGTTATATCAGTCACTGTTCCAGCTGCGGATACAGTTGCTGTAACACCAGCACCTACACCAATACTTCCAGATGAAACTAAAGCATCAACTTTAGTATCACCACTCTGACCATATCGCTGTAATTCATATAAGAATGGAAGTGCATCATCTACAAAGATAGGATCAGATAAAGATGTACCAGAGGTAGTTGAATAATCACCAATAATTTTTGCAGTTGGATTGATTTGTGGTTCGAGAGATGATCTTGTTTTATCAACTATTTCACCATTTAAAGTAATATCAACTTTTTGTTTTTCCCACCTTACTGGTTTTGGATTATTTTCATCAATTCCCAATCCAGTGTAAATGTCAGTTTCAACTAAATCAGCACCTAATATCTGTTTTACAACTCTATCACTATCCTGAGAGGTGGTTATTCCAATATTTTCATTCTTAAGAACTCTAAATTCATCACCAATTTTTACAGTTTCTTGAACATCCTTTATTTCAACATCAGTTCCATCAACACCTTTATAGAAGAATATATCAACTCTATCATCTGCATCTGGTGGTTCTGTAAATGTGAAGGTAGATCCTCCTTCAAACTGATATGAGTCTTTTGGTTTCTGTAAAACTCCATTAACAAATATCAATAATACTGCGTCAAGATCAATTTGTTGAGATTTTGTATTTGATGGATCTTTCTCAAAACTTAATATTTGACCATTAAAGAATAATGGGAATCTTACTTTTTCACCATCTTGAAGATTTGCAATGCTATCAATAAAGTCGATTTCACCAAATTGCCAAGCAGAGAACTTATCTCTGAACACTTCAATAACTTCAAGTTCAAATTCTTGAATAGGTGCTGATAAATGAGAAGCAGTTACCAAACCTACTGGTTTAAATTTATCACCAACTTTAAATGAGTGACCAGGTCTTGATACACTAAATGAATTTATTTCAAATAGCGTTGAACCAATACCAACACTTGTTCTAGAAGCACCCACCTCTACATTCAATAATAGATTTTCACCAGTATCTGTGGTTGCTCCTATACCTAATCTTGATACACCAACTACTGGTAAGTTTTCATAAGTTGGTTCAGGAATAATAAGTTTCGGATTTACATAACTTGTACCAGCAGAAACAATGTTAAATGCAAGTGTTCCACCAACTCCAACGGTTGCAGTGATGTCTGCTCCTGTTCCACCGCCACCACCTTGTCCGACAAAGAAAGTAATTGTATTTGTGGTAAATGTTGTAATACCAGTCTGAATACCAGCAAATGGATCTTTTCCTGAACTATGACTACCTGTTATAGAATTTTCCCTAGGATATGGATGATTACCAAAGAAACCATCTTTTGAACACTTAAATACTAATCCTCCAGTATCAATACCAACAGTGTCAGCTAAAGTAAATGTATGATTAGGTATTGTTAATGTAAGAAGACCACTGTGTGATTCATACTCAGCGTCAGATGCTGTAAATGCGAATCCATTGAAGGCACCCTTTCTTATAGACCCAATACCAGAACTTACAAATTTATGAACATATGCTTCATCAGTCACTCCGATAGCAACTGTTCCACCTCTGTATCCTGAACCGAATGTATTGTCTTCAAAGAATTCAAACGCATTTCCACCTCCAACATAGGTATGAACAATTGTGCTAGGACCTGCTTGAACCTCAAATGTTCTCTCAGATACTATACCTGTTAGGAATAATGGTCTTTCATGATCTTGGAATATTGTTGTTGTTACTCCACTATATCCAACACAACTAAATTCTAAATCTTTTAGTTGAACAGTATTTGGTCTTCCAAGTGAGAAACCATGTACTTTATTAGTTGTAACTGTAATGATACCAGTGATATTATCATATGCAGCAGTGCTTATTCCATAATTAACACCTGAAGTTGTTGCGATACCTACAACACTTGTTATTGCACCAGCAGAGTTCTTAAATAATGATGCTTTTGCACCAACTAATGGAGCATACCCAAGACCTGGTGTAGAACCGAGAGAGACGATTAAACCACCTCTTGGAACTTGGTTTTGATTTATATCTGACTCAGATATGATAAATTGACCATTTTCAGATGTAATGCCTGTAAATTGAATGGTAGATATACCTGCTGTGTTATCTGATATAAACTCATAGTTATGACCTTCATTGTTAGTAGTTAATGGTGTTTGGAATATACCATTTATGAATACTACACCATTACCAACTCCTATTCCTGAAGAAGTATTTGCACCACCTACAGTTAAACTATATGTTTTTCCTATACCTGTAAAGTCATCAGATATATCATCAAATAACATATTAGTTGTATAATCACTTCTTAGGAAAGTTCTTCCACTAAATTCTGCTTTTACAAAAGGTAAGTTGTTATCTTTTCTTCTTGTTCTTGTATTACCTTTTGGTGGTTCGATAAAGTATACAGAACTATCAATAATATTAAATGAACCTCTATGTATTCTAACAGTATCGTTCGCAGAATGATTTGCAGCAGCAACACCTAATACACCTCTCTCAACTTTAACCACTGGTAGTGTAGATATTCCAAGAGAAACATCAGTTGAATCGTTAATTCTACCTGTTGGTAGACTTGAGAAACCAACTTGTTCAATTTTCATATACTCATCATTAACTTTAAGTACATCACTCGGTTGAATTGATCCAATACCACTTATTACAAATTGAGTTTCTGTTGCATTTATTGATGAGTCTAAAGTATGAGCAATAGATGTAAATGTAATTGGTTGTTGAACCACACCATCCAAACCAATTATTGTTTTGGTAAGTTGCTTTTCCATTGCCAACTTATGTAAGTTACCAGCTCCTAAACCTGTGAAGGTTATTGCAACACCTGCAGACACATATTCTGGTCTTGAAAATAATTGAAATCTATTCTCATCTATAACATTTGCAAAAACTGTTGTAGGTAATAATGTTGTTACTACACCCGCAGTATTTGCAGTTGCTCCAATTGATAGTGCAGTTGCTGCTATACCAACAAATGATGAGTCGAAAGAATATGTTAGTTTTTCATCTGTATTGAAGAAATGATTTGGAATTGTGAAAGTACCAGTCGTTGTGCTTAAAATTCCTGAATTTGGATCAAATATTTTTGTGTAAATTGGTGTTCCATCAAATGTAAGATCAAATTTTGTTTTATTTGCTCTTTCTCCCTCTATTCCATCATAAGTTGATAAAAATACTTCTTGAGATACAGTTCCATAAGTTAATTTTGGTGGAGTATTTGTAAAATCACTTTGAGTATAGAATACTTGATTATATGATTGTACTTCGACTAAAGAATTATATTCAGCATCTGGATAAAAACGCAAATTGATATCATTACCAACTATCTCACCACCAAATGTTCCTATACCTGTTGTAGAACCTAATGATACAAATGGATACTGTACAGTTAAAATATCGTCAGCATCACGAATAGAAATTATCTGATGTATTGCAGATGTATTTCCTGAAGAAACTCTTACTAGAGATTTTACAGAACTGTCAAGAGTTTTATTGATTGTTGTGTATGTTATTGTTCCTATACCTGATGAGTATCCAGACTCCAATCTTACACTTCTCTCTGCTCCTGCAGGTTGACCAGCGACTGAGAAACGATGTGTTCCTATACCAGCAGTCGTAGTACCTAAACCAACAATATTTGATCTAGACTCTAAAATATTTCCAACATTATTTTCAATTTGTAGTTTAATTAAATCATTTTCAAATTTAGCAGTTATAATACCAACTGAACTCTGACTACTTGATGAATTTTTATCAACGTAAGCTTGTGATATTGCAGTGCAAGTTCCATCAAAATTAACTATTACTTCATTATAATTTAATTCTTTAGTTACGCTATCTTCAACGTAAATATTCGCATAAAGTGCGTTGAAATCAGTTTTAGGAAATTCAACAATCGTTGTAACTGTCCCAGTTGCAATACCTGAATTTACTCCAGTAAGTTTAACATTTCCAATTACGTTAGTGTTAATTCCAACTAAATCAGTGTTAAAATCAATCTTTAGAACTTTAATATCATGATCTTTAGTGAATTTTTCAATAGGGTCAAATATTAAATTTTTAGATCCACCACTTGTTATTTCTGTTTTAATATTTCCTAATCTTGAATTTGTAAAGTCAGTTGATTTTTCAAATAATATTGCATCATCTTCATCAGTTAATACAACAACTTCTGTAAATTGTGTATCAAAAGTATCTGGATCGATTATTTGAATAAGATAATTTCTAAAGTCAACTAAATCAATTGGTTCAATAACACTATCCTTTGAAGAGAAACCAGCACTTGAAAATTGAGAACTAATATCATCATGTATAAGAACTCTGTTACTGATACACCTTGAAAAATCAGTTAGTATTTTATTACCAAAAGTTAAATTTTTAGATTTATTATCAAGAGTATCAAAATCCTTAACAAAATCAAAATTATTGATTGCATCAACTCTCCTTGGTTCATCAATAACATCAATAATTATTGTAGATAAGGATGTAGAACCAACTCCAAGTTCAACACTCACATTGTTCTCAACTGATGTATCAGCAAAATTCTTTAATCCTGCAGGATGTACTAAACGATTAACAGAATTTACAAACTTATCCCATACTACTGGACTCTTTATTGAATATGATAAATTTTGATAATAATTATTATCTGGCATTACCTGATAATCTTCATCTAATTTACCAGTGTCATCTAACCAACCATATTCTTGCTTGTTAGAAAAATCTATTTTAAATTTAGCCTTATTTTCTATCAAAGATATTATTTCAGCAGATACACCACTCACCGTTCCAGTTACCCTATCTCCATTCTTAACATAAGATAGACCATCAAGTTTAATATAATCATCTCTTATTTCTGTTACAATAAGATCTGATTTTACTGAATTTAGCGTTAATGGTTCATTTAAATCAAATTTTCCTCTTGATTGAATAGGTCTTATATCAGGATAATTTCTCTTGTTTACTAAAGTTGCATATCCAGACTGGAAAGTTTTAGCAATACCAGGATTTGTTGTTACTCCTGCTAAACTGAATACAAGTTGTGACGGGGTTGCAGCGATATAATCTATAACTTCAAAGAATTGATAATTATGATTTTCTGAATTAAATCCATCTCCTGTAACTGTAGTATTAGTTGTAATACCTCCTTGTGTAGCACCTATTCCTGCCTCTCCAATACGTAGTATCCCTTCTACAAATACTTTATCACCTATAGCGAATGGTTGAACCACAAATCCATTTGTAGGTGTATCTAAGAAACAAGTGACAATACCTGCATTTGGATATGTTGATAATGTTACAGAATTTATTCCTACACCATTAGAATTGTTTATCGCAACAACTTGATGATTAACTGAATCAAGACCATTTATTGGTGCAATCACATTCACGTTAGATATTGTTTGATTTGGTAGAACTGCTTGCAATGATGAATTATCAGCAACTACACCCGATACAGGATTGAAAAGTATAAGATTAGGAGCACTGGAATAATTACTACCACCACTTACAACCTCAACAGAATTGACCACATCTAAGTTATCAATATTTGCAACTGTTGGAATAAATGCCTCTGGACTTAAAGTTTTATCAGAAGAATATTCATATCCAATATCATCTATTCTTACGTTTTTAATGTTGCCAATTGAATCAGAAGTAGCTTTTATATTTGCTCCTGTTCCATTTTCACTTAATACTTCTTTGAATTGAGGTAATTTTTTATAATTAAATCCTGATGATAATATTCTGAAATCTTTTATAGTACCTACAACGGTTTTCGATTTTGTTGAGTACTCTAATAATTCACAATCATTTTCAGTGTATCTAAAAAATTCTGGTACTTTTGGTGAAATATTAAATGTATCAGATGTCACTCCTGAAATTTTAAATTTACCATTGTACAAACTGTCAACAAACAATATTTCACCATAATTTGAAACATCAGTATCAGATGTGCTTATGTATCCACCTTTTGATAAACCATAATATAATCTATCTGGAGTAGATGATGAACCTTGAACAGTTAACGCAGCTCCTACTATTGGTCTATCAGGTGATGTACCTATTCCAATAGTTCCAACTCCAACAACATTAAAGTTAGTGCTATCCTGTGAACTTAAATATTCATTTGTTAAATCTTGATCAAGGAATATTTTGAAATCAAAATCA
>VTLG01007051.1_pt1 | contig 27646 bp, 37 predicted proteins | sample 4694571 | NCBI WGS metagenome assembly VTLG01 (sample SAMN12604809, study PRJNA352737) | marine metagenome | biome: ENVO:00000447; feature: ENVO:00000209|ENVO:00000569|ENVO:01000036; material: ENVO:00002151; isolation source: viral sequences binned using virsorter ...
ACCTTCAAGGATGGACTGGAGGCAGAGAATCTTGTTTGAGGCAAGGTCGATTTCGTCAAGGAGCAATACAGCCCCTCTGTTGAGAGCTTCAATAACTGGTCCGTTGTGCCAGTCGGTATTACCGTCAACAAGACGGAAGCCCCCGATAAGATCATCTTCATCTGTTTCTATTGTAATGTTTACACGAATAATCTCTCTATTTAATAGAGCACAAGTTTGTTCTACACCTAATGTCTTACCATTACCAGAAAGACCAGTAATGAAAACAGGATAAAACTGTCTAGAAGCAATAATTTTCTTAAGAGAAGGGGCGTTCCCAAAGGGTACATAGTTTGGATCCTTTTCTGGAACATATTTAATAGTGGTCGATTCTGTCGTTGTTGCATTATAAGTCTTTTCAAGTCTCTGTGCTAACGTTAGATTCCATTTACCACGTCCAACTTTAGAGAACTGTGGTAGTTTGTTCATTCTCTTAGTAACACTTTGAATCTGAACACCTTGACTGTCAGCAAATTCTTTTACTTGGTCACTACTTACATCTCCAACTTTGAAGAATGAAATCAGATCTTTGTCTGAGAATTTTGCTTTAAAGGTCATAGGTCTTTTGTTTTGATATATTAATTATAGCATGGTGGCTTATAGATACAAGCCTCAGTAGACACTTATTAATCTGTCCACTCCCGCTTTAATTGTCTAACATCAGTTACACCATAAAGTGCTTTACATCTTTGTTCAGCATCACCTCTTAAGTTAGACTCACAAACAAACTCAACTTTGGTTAATCTATTAGATTGTAATAAAATGTAAGCAGACCATTTAGTCTGTTTCATAATGTCAACATGGGTTTTGGTTTACAAAATAATATATCATTTATATAATTTTCTGCCCATTCTTTATCAAACCAAGTAGAAAGAACTGCTAATGTTTTTGGATTCTTTCTTTGTTGTTCAGAATATCTAACTTGATCCTGATACCTTTGATATGTATCTTCCATATTTCCTCTCTTAGCATTCTTAACTGCATCACAATATATGATTAGATATTCCATTACTACTTGATAAAAATGTACTCTCTCAATATCTTCTCTTATACGTTGAAATTTCATATAGGGTGAGAATATATCTGCCCACTCTGGTAACGGTCTAGGTTCTTTAAAGGTAAAGTTATCATGGACAATCTTCATCTTATCGTAAATATAATCTGTTCCTTTAACAGGAGAAATATCAGCAATTGCTGCTGTGACTACAGTTGGAGTAGCAATAATATCCGCACCAAAGATAGGAAGATTGTATCTAGGATCAGGAAAGAATACACAATGTAATACATCTAAATGCTTTGTCTTGGCAACTTCTAAATGCATCTTACGTAAACCAGGACACTCCCACATTTCATTTACAATATTAACCTCATTATGTTCTACTAATTCATAATCATTATGCAGAATCTTTACGTCAGGTAAAGACTCTGCTGATGATCTAATCATATTAGCAATATCCTCTACATTACATCTCATGCTATTTGCTCAATAAATGCATTTAAAACTTTCTTATTAGTCATCTTAGAACCCATATGCTTTTTAAAAGCACGTCCAAGTTCTGCCCTAGTAGCAACTTCACCTTTCTGTTTAACTTCAAGATCTTCAGTACCTCCACCTAATGATTTATCTGCAATATAGAAAGACTCTGAGAATCCTGCAATCTTCTTAACAGATGCAAACTTTTCTCTCTTCCATTGCTTATCAATAATTTCAGATTGCTCATAGGTTAGAGTACGTAAGAATCTTGATAATTCATTCTTAGAACAGATACGAATACCGACCCAATTGTAATCAGTAATCTCTCTATAGAAACTAACAATCTCTTTTGTAGTCTCATATGGTGAAGGTGATATCTCACGACTGTATCCAGTCTTACGATCTCTAAGAATATACTTACAATTACGATAAGAATATTGAACAGATCTAGTCATGAAATCTGAATCACAATAATTTCTGGAATATGAATCTTCATCTCTTGCTTTAAGATACACCATAGGATTTGATTCACCATCAGTAAGTGATACAACATTCACCTTAGTAACATTCTCAACTTTTTTAAGTCTATCAACAATTTGTGGAGCACATATTACTGCCTCAGCAAGAGGAGTACCACCAAGAGTATATTCATGCATATAACCAAGACCACCACGACCCATAGCATATGCCTGACAATAAATATACTTCATAGATTTTTCTAATGACTTAGCATTCTGTCTAGATGAAAAGAATTCTAATAATTTAAAATCACCACAAAGTGCTAGAGTATGATCTTTAGGATTTTTAATACCAGGATGTATATCACCAGTACTTCCATGTGAATTTTGGAATGCATAAACTCTAAAAGGAATACCTACTTTTTTACAGAACCAAACAAGATTGTAAGTTTGAATAAGAGTATCAAGTAACTGGTGTTGCATAGATCCAGACCAGTCAAGGAACATTACCAAACCATGATTCTTACCTTCTTTAACAGTAGTAATTCTCTTAAAAATATCATCAGTCAACTTATACTTATGAAGTGCGTTTGTATTGATAACACCTGTCTTAGAAACTGCTGCTCTCTTATACTCATCAGCAGACTTCCTCATTTCAAATTGCTTAACAAGATAATTAACACTCCGTTGTGATTCTTTCTTAGCAGTTAGATAATTTTGTACTGCCTCTTCAAGACTTGTTTTCCACCATCTTTGTTCGTGAGTATTATCAATAGGTACTGCTTTACCTTCAAAATGATAATAAAGATCATCTTGAATTCTTTGATAAGGTGTAATAACATTATCAAGATTTATTTCTGGAGTGTTTAAATAAATCCACTCTTTAGCATCATCATCAACTAAAGTTTCTAATGCCTGTCTAAGTGCTTCTTCTGTTTCACTCTTAAGTTCATCACACACTTCACCTCCTACTTCTGATACAGGTGCCTCAGTAGTAGAAGATTCATATTCAGTATTATCATCACCTAAATCAGGACGACCATCACCCTCATCACCCTCTTGCTCATCACCTTCTTCTCCATCAGGAGTTACTTCTTCTTGCTCATCAGTATCTTGAGGTAGATCCCATTCAAGATCTGCTTCACCTTGCTTAGGTTGAGGAAATTGTTCTTTCTGTTCTTCCTTACCTTGAGCATACTCATACAAATCATTAGCAAGATCTAAAACATCTTGGAAAGTATTAGTCTCAGCAACACGATTAACATATATCTGTTCTTCTACAGTAAATTCTAAATCAACACATCCTTTAAAATAAAGATTAATTCTATCAATAAAGGACATCTTATTAACATCTTCATCAGCAACACCAAAGAAATCTTGATGCCATAGTTCTCTATAACCTTCAAAGAAAGACTTACGAAGACCAGGATATGTGATCTTCATCATACGTTCTATACGAGCATCCTCTATAACATTCACAAATGCTTTAGGAGCATCTACAGGAACGTTAGGAGTATATAAAGCATGACCAACCTCATGACCTACTAGAAGATCATATACAGTACTAGAAGCAGTCTTCCAAATAGGTAGAACCAATACACGATTATTAACATCAAACGATGCTGTACTCACCTTACGATGTTCTACAGTAAGGTTTTCGGTTGCCAATAATCTGGCGAGAGTTCCTTTTACTTCTGTGTTAACGTTCATGTGTTTCCCTGTATGCATCTATTATAACAGGTCTGAAGAACGAAACAAGGCAGGGTGGACAGTTTTTTGACTGTCCCAATGTCTTATGACCCCTGCAACAATAAAACAGTTAGTGACGAGATAAGATACGAAAATAATAGAACGTACCAGAATAACGTAGTTGTCGTAGGGTTCAGTTTTTTCGTCAGAGAAGCTACCCAATGCATACTTCCATATCCTCCATACTTTATTCATCTTCAGTTAATTTAGAAAAATCATTTACTTTTTCAAATCTTAATATCTTTTTAAACTTATCTAAGAGAATATCACCCTTATGAGAAATGACAAAGAGGTTGGTTCTCTTTCCAAGACCACCAAGAATACCAAGAAGTTCATTAGTAGCAGAAGCATCAAGAGATGAATCAAATACCTCATCAAGAATAAGTAAATTAGTTGCTGCAGAATTTTTCATACGTGCAACCTCCCTCCATGTAAAGAGAAGTGCTAAATCAATCTTCTGTTTCTCACCTTCAGAGAAAGATGAATAACTAAACTCATCCCTAAAACGAGATTTAAGTACTTCATTAAACTCTTCATCAAGTGTAAAGTTAATAAAGAAATCCATATTGTGAAGATATTTATTGATAAGAGTATTAAAAATAGGAATATACTTTTTAATAATCTGTCTTTTAATTCCAGAATCTCTTAATAATGATCCTACTACTTGAAACTCATCTAGAGTTTCACTAACTTTACTACATTCATCTCTTGTATTACTCAACTGTTCTTCTAAAGCAGTTGCGGTCTGGATTTCTTTATCAATATTAGGAGTCTTTTGCTGCAACTCAAGAATCTCTTGTTTTAATTCTACATTTTCTAACTCAAGACGAACAACTTCTCTTTCCGAAGTAGAAATATCAGTACGAAGTTCATACAATTGTGAAGAAATTGTTTCGACTTTATCAATAACTTCCAATACCTGCTTAATATTTTCTTCAGATTCTTTAGTTGCTTTAGTTAATTTGATACCATCTTTAGTTAAACTAGACACTCTATTCTTTTTAAATGTCTTCTTAATATCCTGTGTACAAGTAGGACATACATCATTAGACTCAAAAAACTTTACTTCTTTTGTAAGACGTTTTAATTCTGCTTTACTCTCTGCTTGCTCTGTACGTAGATCATTCAAACACTTCTTATATTCATCTAGTCCAATAACTTCTTCTTTTAATTTTTCCAACTTTGCTTTCTTTTCAAGCCTTGATCTATTCTTATCATTTACTAAATTAATATTGAAACTAAACTTATCTTCTTTTTCCTTTTGTCTTGATTCATTAACTTCTTTTAAAGAATCAATTAACTTCTGTTGTGCTTGTACTCTTTCTTCAGCAATACTCAAAAGATGTGTACAGTCTTTACTCTGTTGACTAGTTACTTTAACTCGCTCCTTCAGGAGCATATTCATGTTTGAGAAGATCTGGATATCGAGTAGATCTTCAATAACTTCTCTCCTGACACTTGCTCCAAGCTGCATGAATGGGACAAAAGTGGATGATCCGAGGATGACAACTTGTGTAAAGGACTTATAGTTAAGTTTGAGAACTGATTGTTCCAGATATTTCTGCGTGTCCTTAGCTGCAGCATCTTGGTCAACCATCTTATTATTTTTGTAGACCTCAAACGTATTGGGTTTGATGCCTCTGAAAACTCTGTATTCATCTTTGCCTATAGAAAAACATACTTCAACTTTAGTTCCCTTTTCATTAATACTATTAACCAATTGCCCTCGGTTAATTTTTCTAAAAGGTTTATTAAACAATCCAAAACATAAAGCATCCAATAAAGTAGACTTACCTGCTCCATTAGATCCTACAATTAATGTTGCAGGACCACCATCTAATTGTATTTCATTCCAATGATCACCTGTTGAAAGAAAGTTCTTCCAACGAATAGTCTCAAATACAATCATGCTTTAGGTAATGGAGGAATAATTAAGTCATCTTTTTTAACGATGGAATATGCATATCCAAACTTCTCACAATTAATTGAGACAGCATCAACATCAATATCCATCAATTCTAATGGTTTATTATAATTGTTTGATTCTAATAGAGTTCTATACCGTTCTGCATCTGCTTCTTGTTCAAACATATGCACAGTCTTTACACTGCTTCTATTGTTAACAGCATATACACCACCAGTTTTTTTATCTATTAGAATGAACATTATAGCTCCGATGCTTCCATGTACAAGGATCTCATAATGTCTTTAACATTACTCTTGTCAACTTTAAGATCTATTTCATCTATGTAGTTATCAAGTAATGTCATAGTATCTTCGGTTTCCATGACCGAACTACCATGCTCTAATTCAACACTAAGGTCTTCGATGATCTTAAGATCAGCAAGACCTATAGCTTGAAGTTGCCTTACATTATAATCAAATTTAGAGTGATCACCCTTATCTTCTACGATAAGTTTAACATAAGTTCCTCTAAGTTCATCCTCATCTGGTAGGGCAACACCATCATTATAGTACAATTTATAGAAAGTGTCAAAGGGGTTTCTATAAAATGTTGTTTTCAAAGTTTCTGTATCGAATACATGGAATCCTCTCTTACATCCATAATCATTCCAATATAGTTGATAAGGATTACCGAGATAGTATATATTATCTTTGTTGCTTTTAGAATGGTAATGACCTGTGAATACTTTTTTAAATTTTTTATATTGAGACCTATCAGTACCTGTTTCCATCACATGACCTGGATGAGCTTCAAAGCCGTTAAGCTCAAGATGGCCCATACAGACAGGAGCAGTACTCTCTGCGATGCTTCGTAAGGTTCTGTCACTGTTCTCATCACATATCCAAGGAAGCAAAAGAACGTCAGTACCACCAAAGTTACGGGTAGTAGGTTTATCGATGATATCGATGTTTGTGTAACTACCCAATAGTTCTGTTGGAGCATTAATCCTTAAGGTATTTTTATAATAGATGTCATGGTTGCCTATTAGCATAGTCATATGACATCCTAATTTATCTATTGGATCAAACCACATTTCTCTTGCAGAATCAAGAGACATAAAATTTACATACTTACGTCTATCAAACGTATCACCAAGACATATAATATTCTTAATACCAGATGCTTTTAGATATGGTACAACAATCTTTGTATAAAATTTTCTATACTTTTCAATAAAATGTTTATTATCGTTGCGAACACCAAAGTGTTGATCCGTAATCAATAATACCTTCATCGTTTAGAATTCATCTCGACACGATTTTTAATACCTACATAGTCACCATCATGACCATCAGTAGAAAATACATGATCGTATCCAGATTTTTCTAGTATCTTATCCTTGATATCCATTTGACGTTTCTCTTTAGCAATACGACGTAGAAACGCATAATACACTATCTGTGTAAAATATGCAAATGGATTTTTACTTTTTGCTGGATCAAAATTATCTATGTACTGTATACAATTTTCAATTCCATCACAAACCATATCATCTTTATACATGTAGTTGATAAAGTTTGGTCTATAAGATAAGTGTGTTGCAATCTTTAAAAAACATCCACCAATATAATTATTGACACGAGGTTTAGGAAGACCCTGCTCCGCAGCAGAAGCAACTTTCTCTTTATACTTTATAATAGCAGCAAGAAAGTCAGCATTATTAACATAATGTTGTTTCTTTTTAGGAGCAGCTCTCTTCATATTATTCTCCTTTCAGTGTTTCTATTGTAACAGGGCTTGACAAAATTGTCAATCACATATAGACTAACCATGTCAAGGGTTCAGGGGTTATTAGGCTCTTTATACAGACGTTCAAATACTGCACGTGCTTCATTAACTTTTCCCAAATATCCAGGTACTTCTTTAATATCTGCCCTTCTGCGTTGTTGACGTTTTACTTTCTCTTCATTAGTTTCTAATCCACCGTCCGTAGATAAGAAAGTTTCATACATTAATATTACTTCTTTACTCATCGATGCAACAGCAACAATATCTTTTTCTCGTAGTATAAAAAATTCTTCGTCAGAAAGTTGCATCCATTTATGGAATCCTATTCCACGCATCAATTTATTTTCACCCATATTCTTTTCAATTACTTGAATAGAAACGGGATCCTGTATAAACACAAGACTCTCCTCCTTCTCAGTAGTCAATACTGATTTACCTAAAACCTCTTCACCATTAATTAGTTTAAAGATTCCATAAAATTCTTCGTCATGTTTGGCGTAAGTTATCATGTGTCTTGAGTTTAATCTCTACGATTTCATAATTAAATTGTTCTTCTTTATAGATTTTGAGTCTCTCAAAGAGATGAAGGAGAGTATAATTCTTTCCAGTATCTCTACTTATATCGTCAGCAATATCATATAGATTGGCCTTTACTTTGTCTCTGCCTCTCCTGAGAACTCTTCCAATAGATTGGAGATTTCTGATTCTGGACTTGGAGGGACTGGCGAAGATGACGTTGTGCAACCTCCTAATGTTAATCCCAGTACTGAAAGTGCCATAACTGGCAACAATAATCGAGTCATCTTCATTTTCAACTAATCTCCGTATGTGTTCTCGGTCATCGACATCCACTCCACCATAAACAAAATGAACTGGTTTGTCCGTGTGACTATTTATCATCTCATACAAAGGGTGACCGTGCCTCTCTACATAGTTAAAAAGGACTAGTGTATTACCTTTTAGACTACAAGCAAGATTACGAATAAATTTATTGCGTTGTTCATGCTCTACAAGATAATCCATTTCATCCTGATACCCATCAAATATTTGTTCTTGATGTTTTAATAATAGAATTTGAACTTTTAATTTAGCAAGATGACCTTCTTCCATTAACCTATTAGTTTTAGTTACTTGAGAACATCTACCAAACAATCCCTCTAATACTAATTGATTTACGTTAGCACCATCTAATGTACCAGTAAATCCGATACGATACTTACACCCATGCAACTTAGACATAAGCGTCGTCAAAGATTTGGCTTTGAAAAGGTGAGCCTCGTCACCGATGATTACATCAAACCCCGCAAACCACTTACGAGGTTGCTTATAAACAGATTGCCAAGTGGTAATTACGCACTTAGCATTAGAATTTTTTTGTTCCCCCGCATATATTTTGTGGCAATATTTGGATGCCATCCATCCATATTCTTCAAAGTCTTTATACATCTGCTCTACCAGAGAGGTAGTAGGAACTACAATTAATACTTTCCTATCAACATTTACATGAAATCTAACTAATGAATAAATCATCAACGATTTACCAGAAGCTGTTGGTGACAGGAGTAGTCTTCGGTTATATCTTAAGGACTCATATATTGCCTTATATTGATAATCACGAACCTGTACAGGTAAACGAAGTGCCTTCACAAATCCAACAACAGCTTCTGGACTAATTAATTTATTCTGTTCTTCAGGATGCCCAAACTCTTCATGCTCTTTAAACTCATATTGGTATCCTCTTTCATTTGCCCAATCAGTAAGATACTTTACAAGACCACAATATATCTCACCAGTAGCAGGTGAATATAAATGTACCTTACCATCCCATCCCCTATATCTTCTCTTCCTCTGCATATACTTTGCAGACTCAACTTCAAAAGAAAAATATTCTGCTGCCTCTTTATGAAGATGAGGTTCTGCTTCTACCTTTAAGTAGACTTCATTCTTCTTACGTATAAGGAGGTCCATAATACCAAGCTACCAGCGATTTTCTCAAACCAGATGTAACAGAACGGACTCTATGCCATTGATCACTCTGGAAAAAAATAGCAGACCCAGGTTTCGGTTTAAAAGTATCGAATCTTGGATCTGTCCCTGGTTTATATATCTCCAAATCAAAGTCGCCTCCTTCATAGTCATCATTAAGGAAAAGCGACATACTTATTTTTCTTATCTTACTATATTTTTTACTATGTTGGTCAACATGCCAATCATAGAATCCACCTTCAGGGTATATACCAAACTGAACAGGTTCTACTCCTTCAATTTTTATATTCCAACAAGACCTATTAACATAATCACATGCTTCTAATAGCAATTGATTTAAGTTATTATCATTAATCCAAGTAACTTCTGATTTTCTTGGTGTCCTTCCTTTTGCTTCAGGGACATTACCATCTTTCCATTTCAAATTAGAATTACTAATAGCACGTTTAATTATTTGTAGAGCACGTGTATCAAAATCAATAATCTTGTAGGGACATCCGTATCGCATTACATACCACTCTGAAAACGCTCCCACTCAATAGCATTTTTAATTTGGTAATTACGACTATTAAGTTGTCGTAAAACACCATCAAGAAAGAAAATTGTTTGCTCTATATAGTCGATCTTATACTGAAGTTTTCTAATCTCATCATCTCCAGCGATGAACATTTTAATTTCATCAGTAGTTGTAAGTTTTAAATCAAAAGGTATCTCTTTATATACTGCTGTAGGTGCCTTTCCTTTATAATATATCCATTTGTCTCTAACAAGAGCCTTCATTTCAGACTCCCTATCTTTCTTCATTAGAGAAAATGTATTATAAAATTCCATATAACGCATATGAAGTTGAGGAATCCTTACAGATTCTTCACCGTACTTATCAGGATCAATAACACTATCTTCTTTCCATTTATCCTGTAGTGTTTCTAGATTCATTTTTTAGTAATCCACCTTGGTAAATAAAATATTAGCCAAGCGAGTGTCCAGAAGGTTGCTAATACCATTATGTGTAGAACTCTATGAGAGTTAACTATTAGTCCACAAGTTACTAATGATATCCATAACCAATCTAAGGTACCATGTAGTCTCCACCACAACTTATCACCTAACTTCTTCATCACCTTATCTCTAAGTCTAGCAAAGAAAGGTGATACATGTCGCATCATAACAAACCCTTCATTAAAAAACATGAGGGTGAATCCAATCCAGAATATCATATACCTTGATCTTTAGTTTTCTCAAAAAATTCTTTCATCGATGATGAAACATCAGGTGGATCTGGATAACCATAGTTATTCCTCTTCATCCATTTCTGTCTCAAAGCATTCATCATCCATGATTGAGCAAGACTCTTAGGACCATTCTCCAGTAATTCTAGTTCATACTTACTAGTAGTATAAGCCTTCTGTTCTTCTCTCCAATTAGAATCATCCCATTCGGTAATGGGTTTTTTTCTAGGGTGATCCCCTTTTCTTAATGGCACTATCTTGTCCTCCTATACCACAATATGTATAGACCTTAGTACCCTAGCATAGGTATTTGATTTTGTCAACCTACCGTCTCTTCTGAGTATTGACATTCCTTACCTCGTAAAGAACATACTTAAAGGTTGCTGTTGCTGAAAAGTAATTATTATCGTCACCAGTAACATCGAAAGCTAATGTAGATAGACCTGTTGGAAATAGATCTTTAAACACAACATCAAAATTAGCAATATTATTATTGTTTAATACTTGTAAAGTGGCATCAGAAAATCTAGCATCTTTAGATGGCATATCTTTAGCATACTTATCAATCCAAGCTCTTCTTTCATTCATGTCTTGAGGAGTTCCTAATGCTCTAATCCAGTTATGAAGTTCCATATAATTAGTCAGATCTTCATCAACTATAAACTCAAGAGATAGATCACCATATCTGAGGTTACCTTCTACAGGAATTGGAACCATACCTCTAGTTGGAATATCAACATTACCCAACTGAAGATCTGGAATTTCTGCTCTCTGACACAAGAACGAAACCTTCTGTGCCTTATCCAATATGAAAAGAAATCCTATTGGAGACAAAAAGTTTTTATTCGTTAATTGTTCTTCGTACCAATTTGCCATTTTCTAATTATTTATTCAAACGGTATAGCTAATTCCATCTGGGAATCTAATTTATTATCTCTCATATATTCCATAGACTCATTTGTATATAGATCCCAAGCAGCACAATATCTTTTTTTATTAACCTTTGGAACGAAATGTTCAACCCAAGAAGGAAATAAAACTAAATTACCTTCTATTGGATTTGGTTTAAACGTTCCATTATATGTTGAAAAATTTGGAATTATATATTCAGTACTAACTGAACTAGAATTTAATAACATATTTCCAGATAAGAATGTGTTCTCATGATATGAATGTGAATGTAAATTCAATTCTTCACCCTCATTCATAACATTCATCCAACCTCTTATCCATAAATTATCTGGTAATTTATATCTCAACTCATCAGCAAACTCATAACACGCATGTTTAATTATTCCTAATAGGGTATTGTATACCCCTTGATTGAATATATTATACGATTTCCAATCACCTAGATCTTCTTGTATCCAGTTCTTATCTACTGGAAAAACATCAGACCATATAGGAACATCCCAATTAGGGGCAAAGGGTGTTTTAGGATCTGGTGTTTTCCATCGAAATAAACTCATGTCCACCTAGTAAGAGTCAACTCAACTTCATTCTTATCGTTAACTTTCTGATCCTCTACTTCAAATCCTTGTTCCTTTCCAGTCATAATCAACAATTCTTGAGCATAACACTGAGTTATTTTCTCAAGCATTCTCTCTGGTGGTATTGGATGTTTCCAAGTTTGGAGATCTGCTACTAACTCATAAGTCTCAGTAGTTTTATTCCACCTAAAACCAATATCCTTATCTAAAGTAATATCACAAAATACTTTAGCGTGATTGTGACCTAAAGGATTCTCTAGTTCTTGATTAATATCAACTGGATACCCCATCAACATTAGTGTGTGTAATAGAGGTTTTCTCTTCTGTAGCTTTGTTTTGAGATGACTGAAGTGTGACATAATGCTCTGGTTTGTTTATTCTAGATTTTAATACACCTAATTGATCTTCAAAGGGTTTAGTTAGATTAATACATTCACTTCCACTAACACCTTTTACATCTTCTAATACTGTGCCATCTTGTCTGATAGTGAATTTAATCGTCTGTTGTGATGACATGTCCAATCTCCCATGATTGTATATCACTATCTATACTAACATCAGGTGGAACTATTATGCAGAACCCTATGCCACAATTAAAAGTGGTCCTCATATCCTCTGGAGGAATCTCACCTGCAAGTTGAATCTTACTAAAAAGATCTGAGAAAGTCCACGAATTATAATCTATATGTGCTTTCAATCCTTTTGGAATACAACGTGATATATTACCTGGTATTCCACCACCTGTTATATGTGCCATACCAAGGATAGGAACCTCATCCATCAATTTTCTAATCAAAGAAGAATAGATTGTAGTAGGTGTAAGCAACTCAGGCATATCTTTAAAGAAAATCTTATGCCTCCATAGCATATCATTAATTAAACTATATCCATTACTATGCAATCCACTACTAGGAAATCCTATAATCTTATCACCTTCTTTAATTAAACTACCATCTACAATTTCAGTCTCTTCTACTATACCAGTACAAAATCCTGCAATATCAATATCCCTTGCTCTTGGATGTTCAGCAGTTTCTCCACCTATAAGTTCTATATCTGCTATCTCACATCCTTTAATAATACCTGTCATAATATCATCTACAACAGGATTAATTGTATTAAGAGAAATATAATCTAAAAAATATAATGGTTTGGCACCACAACAGATTACATCATTAACACACATAGCAACAAGATCTATACCAATAGTTGTATAGTCTCTAGCAATACATGCGATATTAATTTTAGTTCCTACACCATCAGCACCAGAAACCAATACAGGTTTCTCATACCCATCAGGTACTCTAAACATTCCACTAAAGCCACCAATAGCAGGTGCCTTCTTCATTAGTCTTTCTACAAAAGCATTACCTGCTTCTATATCAACACCAGCATCTTTATATCTACTCATGTATATCACATGTTACATATTTACAATCAGGACAATCTAATTCTTCTCTATACGTTTCTAATTTATGTTGAAGTTTATGATAAGTGTCATACCAATACTGTGCTCCTTTCTTATTAAAATCGCAATGTTCTTTACGATACTGACATGCCCATATTAGACGGTCAATCTCCTGTTCCTTGAATTGCATCATAATTATCCTTCCCAGATCATATCTGGCATTTGGGGTTGTGCTTGTCCTCTAACCATAAACATCACAATAAAATATCCTATAAACCAAAGGATATTTACAATCCATGCTTGGTTGTATAGGAATTTTCTTATCCTCATAGAGAGGTATATATTTGTTTCGTTGTCACCTCTTCTAAATATCTGTTCAATAATGACCGCAACAATAGTTGCTATCACTAAAGGATAGAACATAAAGTTCAGGAAACTCATAAAGATTAAAAGAGTCTGCATGATGTAAAATTAGATTACGTGTTATTTATCTTCTTCCTCTACAGGTAATCCTAATGTTTTGTACTCAAGTTGTTGTTCCAGGAAAAGAACTTGCTTCTTTAACTGGTCGTTTTCTTCTTCTAAAACTTCTATGTGGTCTTGGTATACTGTTAGCATAGATTCAAGATTTTCGTTTTCGAGTTCTAGTTGAAACCAGGATTTAATTTCATCATAATCCACTAATATTTACTCATTTAATTTCTTCTTCACAATTTTCATTAAGATCTCTGGACATATTGCCACCTATATCTGCACCTTGTTCCATACCAATCATCGTAGCAGCACCAGCAAGTACCCAACCAACGAAAGGTACAGAGGCGAGACCAGAACCAGCAGCAGCACCAACGCTACCCCCGACAATCCTTCCTGTTTGTTTTCCACCACCGACTGCCTCGATGCACGCGACAGACTTTGGGTCAAGGGAATCCCCCTTGCTTTCGCTACTTGATAAGTGTTGAGACCCATCCATCGTGTACTGTTCTGTCGTCTTAGTGACGTTGTTACCCAACCCAAGAAAGCCTGCTTTACGCTTAATATGCCGTTCCACATGCATCACCTTAGGATCGTTTGCTTTATAGTGTATACGATATCCTTCTTTACTTGCTTCTAATGCGTAGGTGGTATATTCCCCTACAGGTAAATTTAGTGTAGGAAGATTACTCCTAGTAGCAAGCATACCAATCATACCAATATGTGATATACCTACTAGACTACCTAAACTTATAACGATCCATTTATTCATGACGATATTATTAGTATATTATATAGCATAAAAAAGAGACCCATTAGGGTCTCTTTTTGAATATGTATCCGATGGATTACATGAGGTTTGCAACTTGTACACGTCTGTAGTACTTGTTAGCATTAGCTGTAAGAGCACCAGAACCTTGGGTAAGACCACCTGAGAATGGGTTTGAAACCATGCCGTAACGAGTCTTGAATCCAATTTTTGGTTGGAAGGTGTTAGGATTAATTGCTCTGACCTGCTGTAGAGGTACATATGGGCAATAGAACAGTCCAGCGTCATAAGGTGAAGTACCTTTGTATCCTGAAACGTAGAAGTGCTTATCAGCAACGTTAGCAGAATAAGGATCAACGTAGACCTTGATCTTACCGTTAAGTGTACCAACAAGAGTTGAAGATGTATCATCTACACCAGTCAATCCGTTGTTACCATTAAGAGCAGGAGCGTAGTCAAGAACGCCAGCCATACCTAGAGCAGAAGCAACGTCTGCAGAGCAGATCAAAATGTTACCCTTCCCGCGACGAGTTTGCTGACCGATAGCGTTAGCATCTCTTTCTATCTGGAATAATAGTCCTTTGAATTTCTCAACTGACCATCTACCATTAGAGTCAACGTCTAGGTCGAAGATACCTGCGTTAGCAGTATTGTTCTGAGCACCAGCAACTGCGTTAACATAGATTGTTCTAACAACTTCCCTGTTAATTTCAGCAAGGATTTCTGTTGAAAGAATATTTGCTAACTCAGTCTCAGCATCCAATCCATGAATTGCCTTAAGGTCTTGAGCCATCTCGATGCTGTACTCAGCTTTTAGAGCACGTGCTCTTGCTGTTACAGTCACTTTCTCGATGGAGAAACCCATCTCACGGAACTCATTAGTATCCGTAGCATCGTTAAGAGCCTCAACGGTTGCTGTGGTCATACCAGTAGCATCACCAGTCTGCTCGTAAGTACCAGCAGGAGAATCGTTAAGAAGTCCTGGGTTAGCACCTTCAGCGTCGTTGACTGCAGAAGATGAAGCAGTTGGATCGTACTCAGCGAGGTCTTCACCAGCTCCACCAGAGAAACCAGCGTTAGGCTCGTTGAATAATGCTTCACGGAAGTTACCGTTAGCAGGTCTACGCTCATTACCGTAGAATGTTCTCATCGCAAAGATAAGTCCAGTAGGACCTGTCATAGGTTGAACGCCAGCGATGTCATAAGCGATCAACTGAGGCATTGAACGTCTGATTAGACTGATCAATACAGGGTCGAAACCAGCAACAGGACCTGTGGCAGTATCGCCATGTGTATAACCTGTAGTCTGAAGAGTCTCATTAAGGATTTGTCCTTCCTCGACTTGTGCTCTTTCTTGGTTTTCAAGAAGTTGTGCAACTACACCTTTCTTATATGAGTCCTTGATGTCTGGAAGAGCATCATGGTTTAGAACGGGAGCCCACTTTTCTTGGAGTTGTTTAACTGTCATTTTTCTCCGAAAATAGTAGTAAGTTTAAGTTAATTAATTAGACCAACGAGATAGTGCATCTACGTACTTCGACATAGTGCCTGTCGTTGTTTCTTCTACCAAAGGTGCAGTTGTTTCTTCGGTGGGTTCTGTTGCTGATTCAGCAACTTCAGCCTTCCTAGTGAAATATGATTCCTTGATAGTTTCGACTTTCTTGCGAAAATCTTCTTCAGTTTCAAACTCAACCCCCTCTGCTAGAGAAACGAGTTTCTCTTTCTGGGTCTCAGCGAGTCCAGTAGCACATTCGTTCACTATTTCCATTCTTGTAAATTCACCAATTCTCTTATTTAAAGATACGTTAGTGTCGATTTGCTCGTTGAGTTTTGTTTCCATATCATTAAGCTCTTCAGCCATACCGTCAAGTAGGTTGAATTTCTCTTCGGGAACGGTAAAGTTTTGTTCCACGAACAGTTTCTTGAGACCGTCAAAGAACGACTCGGCCATCTCAGTCTTAATACCGTGCTCAACAGCTAATGAGTTTTCACTCATCCATTGTTCAGCAGCGTAAGATAGATAGTCGTCTACTTTTTCAGCCAATTCTGTTTTGATCTTTTCGACTTCTTCAGTCAGAGCAGATTCATATGACTCTTGCAACGCTTTAGCTTCGGTATTAACTCTCTCTGTTACAACAGCTTCAAAGATAGTTATTGCCTTAGACCTAAACTCCTCACTCAGTTCTTCACCAGCGACAAGAGCGTCAACATCCTGAGTAAAGTCGTACTTGGTTTCAGGGGTTTCCTCTTGGATGACTTCTTCTGTGTCATTCTCTACTTCCTCTTGTTTTGAAGATGCGTCTGAAGGTTTAGTCTTGATAGACTTATCCTTTTCTACGCTAACTGAACCAGATGCAGAAGAGCCAGCATTCTTAGTACCAGCAGCGGCTTCTAGCGATTCTGAACCTACATGAATAACTTTCTTTGCTCCACCTTTAGAGGTGTCGATTTTTTCTGCAGGTTTTGCGTTCTTAGTTACAGCGTTAGAACCTTCACTCACTTCTTCCATATTATCAAGTTCGGTGTTTTGGGTCTCGGCCATTTTAATATTCTCCGTTAACATTAGCGTTGATCTGTATTTATTTATAAATTAAATACTTCTTAAAAACTTCTCAAACGCGGAAACTTTGCGTTCTTGTATGTTTATAAGGGTTGCAGCATCAATTTCTTGCTTAATTTCAGCAACATGGGACTCTTTTAAGATGCCATTATCCCATACCCACTCCTTTCCTTCCATAATTCCATCAACAAAAGCATCAGGAGCAGAAGGATCTGCTACAATATCAGCAGCAGTTGCAAGCATAAAATCATCTTGAACTATAGAACAGTTCTCTTCTTTCTTTAATGAACCCATACCTCTGGAAGATACTCCCAAACGTACACCTTCATCAAGAAGATTTTTTGCAATCTTACCCATAGGGGTATCAAGTATCTTTGCTCTTCCGATGAAATTATTTCCATCTTCCGTTAAAGATTCTATCTTATGAGAAACTCGATCTAAATTAAGAGAAGGACCATCTGGATGACCAAGTTCTCCTAAAGCACGACCTTTCTGAATATGATTCTCATCATATTTAGCAACCTCTCGCTGAAGTGTTGATAATGGATATTTACGTCCATTTTTATTTTGAAGTTCGGCCTGAAGAAATACACCTTCTATAAAGTAATTTCTTTTGCCTTCTTTTTCCTCAGATAGAAATTCTACTTGAGTAATTTCTTCAGCTATCAGTCTCATCTTCGGGTTCCTCTACAGGTTGATCTTCAGTGGGTTCAACACTTGCCTCTGGTTGTTCCACTTCTGGTTCTTGCTCTTGTTGAGCAATCTCAGTTGCGGTAGGTGCAAGTTCAGGTGCTTCAGTACCATCAGGCATAGATTTCTCAAGTTCATCAGCAGCAGCTTGTCCAGTTTGATCTGGATTAAACCCCCACTGTTGTGCAAACTCAATCTTCTTTGCTTGAATAGCATCATAAGAAGCCGCACTCAAAGCATCATTAGTAGCGTCGAGTGCTTTCGCTTTCTCGTCACCAAATATATGATCTACTATTTTATTAGCAATTTCACTAGGCATAATAATTCCCACTTTAATATTTATTTATCAAAATTCGCCTCTGCGCTGATCTGCGGCAGAAACTTCACCCTTTGGGTCGGGTGCAGCTCCATTTCCTGGTAGTCCTCCACCCATAGCAGATGGATCACCACCTTCCATACCCATTTCCATTTCCATGGCTGGGTCAGTAATTAGTCCTTCTTCCATCTCTCTTTCTATCTGCTTATCGATTTCTTTCATTTCAACGTCAGTCTGTTTAAGAACATGACGACGAATATGTTCTATGGAGAAGTACTTACCAACATAAGGATCCATTTGATTGACTTCATTCATCCGTTCGTTACGGATTTCGATGTCTTTCAATTCAGAGAAGTAGTTGTCAGCAATAAAATCGAATTGAATATGCTCTTTCATATCTTCCCATTCTTCAATGGAACAGATACCCTTCAAAACTAATTGAGTTTTTAATAGGTCAACGAACAATTCACCAAAACGTTTACGCAATCTTGCGACAAACTTCTGGAACTTAACCTCATCTCTTGTGATCTCAGCAGCACGACCTATGTTAAAGGTAGTCTCTGTCTCTAGTCTAGAGTTAGGAACATTTAATGACTTGTATAATTTCTTTTGGAAATACTTTACGTCTTCAAGTTCGCCAAGATTTTGTCCACCTGGGAGCGTAGAGATCTCAGTACCTCTTCCACCTTCACGTCTTGGGAGCCAGAAGTCTTCGAGCATTGACATGAACTTTTTGTCATCTTTAATTTCTCCTGTATTCGCATCGTATACAAGTTTATTCCTGTAACGACCCATTACTTCACGTAGGTATTGCTCCGCTTTATTCTTCGGAAGATTACCAACATCAATATAGAAAATTCTTCTTTCTGGTGCTCTTGATAATCTGTAGATAACAAGAGAGTCTTCAATCATTCGCAGTTGGTTAACTGCTTTAATTGCTTTGTGTAGGTGCGATAGCACCATATTTTTATTAAGATCCTGTATACCAGAGTGACAATAACAAACAGAATCAGGTGCAATTTTCATACCCTGATTAGTTGAGTTTCTTAAACCCTTAGGATTATATAAGAAATAACTAGCACTCGTGGAAGTCAATTGCTGGTTAAGGTCTTGAGATCTTAATTGAGTAGGGTTCTTTGCTTCATACTCAGTAACCTTACGAATCTTACGAGGATCTACATAACGCAATTCAACCAATCCACCTCTAGGGTTTTTTGGATCAATTACCTTATGATAAAAAAGTCTTCCATCGACATACCACCGACGGAAGATCTCATAACTTCTATTCTCAAAATCAAGAAGGCGAAGAATTTCATCAAACTCTTCACGGATTAACTTCTTAATTTTTTCTGATTGTTTTAAATTTGAAAGTTCTACAGCAATCGGTACATCTTCAAAATTACCACAAATAGTTTCGTTGACTACATCATCAACTGCACTATCACATTCTGGTTGCAAAACCATTTCCCTGTAGCGGGTAATTAGTTCATACTCATTACGTAGTTGACCATCAAAATCAACAGAATAGCCATAGTAACCACCACCTACTACAGGTTGTGATCCATCTAAACTATCCTTTTGAACAAAAGAAGGTCCCTTGGGAACCTTCTTTGCTCTCTCTAGCGAAAATCCAAAGAGCTGCGACATTATAATTAAACGTTTGGTCCTGTCTTATTTAGCCGACTTCTAATATTGTGCTGAATCAACTGGAGTCCAGTACTGAGTCTGAAGCTCAACTGTGAATTCCTCGATAGCATCATTATTACCATAATCAAGATCGATTGCAGCAATACTAGATGGGAATACGTTATAGAACTTATAAGATTTTAGAATCTTAGGTGATTCTCCATCCTTAATATCTCTAGCGAGTTGATGTACAAGCATGTCAGAGAAGTAACCAGTAGCATCATCAGAACTACCTAATCCTGCTGCCTGAGTAAAGTTCTCGTTGTAAGACTGTATGGAGGAAGTCCACAATTCAAATGCACTTCTTAGAGCAAACGCACTATCATTCTGGATAGTAATTGTCCAAGGTTCAAATGTCCTATCTCCCGCAATCTTCAATACCCTTCCTCTGAATGGAACTTCAATAACACCTATTTGAGATGCAGGTAAGTTTGCTGCACGAACAGTAAACTTTCCTAGATTTATCAAAGATGCATTATTGATAATTTTCTGAGGGAATGAGAGATCTACTTGGAATAAATTAGGACGGGCAAAGTCAGCAGCGACATTCGCTTTAAAATCGTCAATTGTTCCTCTTTTTGCCATGATTGATTATCAGAATACTCCGTCGATATTATTTAGAATAATGACATTTTTCAGCATGAAAAAGAGACCCCGTAGGGTCTCTGATCCATCTCGAACTCACGAGTATTTATTAACTTGCAACCTCAGTAAATGCAACACCAGTACGTGTAGCAACGAATGTTAATGTAATGTAGTTAATTGTGCGGGTTGGTTTCACAAAGATCTCCGCATAAAACTCACCACGGTCAACTGCCTCAGGTGGGTTGTTATCACTATCACACTTAACTAAGAAGTCAGTTACACCACGACGACCTTGTACGTCACGAAGATAAGGTTCAACGATGTTCAAGAAGAGACTTCTTTGTGCTTCATCGTTTTGCTCGAATAACTGTGATCTAGCAGCACCAGAGATAACACGCTCAATTGTAAGGAACAAACGACGAACGTTAATTCTATCGAATGCACTTGCAAATCCAAGAGCAGTTTTATCACCATATAATACTACACCCTGACCTGGGAAGGATACAATTGGATTAATTCTATTTGCATAGAGTGTATCACGTTGAGTCTTGTTAGGTGAGAATGCGAGTTTAATAGCATTTCTTAAAATACCACGTTGGAAACCAGCAGGTGAGAACCAAGGTTCTGCAGCTTCTGTTGTCTGTAAACATAATCCAGCAGTATCTCCGTTACATGGAATGTAACGATAAACATCATTATACTTATCGTAGATGTACTTGTATCCAGAATCAAATACTGAATAAGAAGAACTTGGTAACTGATCCATAAACTTAACTATGTTATCAGTAGCAGTTGTTGAATTACTTACACCAACAACATTTCCTCTACGAGGAGAAACGAATAATAAGCAGTCACGACGCTCTTCAACAATATTTGTTAGAGAAGTGACCTTAGCAATAGCAGCAGCATCATCAGCACCTGAAGGACCAGCAATAATGTAGTCGATTGTCTGTGATTCAGGATCTTCTACAAGACCATATGCAGTTGCAAGATCAGCATTAGTTACTGTATACTCTCCACCAGAAGCAGCATAATCAGCACCATCTGCTAAACGATAGTAGAAGGTTGAGTTGTTATCAGAACCAATTGTTGTACGTCCAGCAGGATAATCTTGTGTACCAGCAGTAGAACGTAATAGGTTAAACTGACGGTTAGTAGCTGACAATCCCCAGTTACCATCTGAAGGAGTACCTGTTGCATTAAAGACTGTAGTCTCATGCTCTGCCCAGTAGACATAAGCAGAACGTTGCTTAATTATTTCTGGATAGTAGTTAGTCTCACCAACAGATGTTTTAGCATCAGATGCTTTAGATGCTCCAACAAATCTTTCAAGAACAGCACCAGCAGTTCCTGTGATCTTACCGTCAATATCAACTACAACAACGTGCAATTCATCACGATGACCACCAGCATTAGCAGTAAACTGTGAAGTACCTGGACGTGGAGCAACGTTAATCCATTTTACACCAGGAAGATACTCACGCTCGTTATACTCAGTTCTTACTGAAGTAATTGCAACAGCAGTTGAGTTAGTATCCTGAACACTATCAGCAGCAGCAAACTCGATACTTGACTTATTAAGACCGATATAAAGACGACGCTCAATACCATTTGCAGCAATTACAGCAGTATTTGCTCCTTGTGTTACTGTCTGAGCAGCAGCAATAATACCAGTAACACCACCACCAGGTAGTGCAATTTCAAGTTTCTTGTTAGCAGGATCCCAAGCAAGAACTGTTACAGCCTCATTAGATCCACCAATACCGATTGTAGTAGCAGTTCCAGGAACAAAATCTCCAACAACAGTTGTTACTGTTAGAACGATGCTATACTTAAATACTTTACCAGCAGCACCAGAGGAAGCAGAAACAGCAGCATCAGCAACGAATTCATATTCGTTACCTGAACCAGGAGCAGGGATAACACCAATCTGATCAGCACCTGCGTCTGTTACAAATATACCAACTGAATTACCTTTCGATCCAGCAGTTCTAGCAGCCCACTTGAAGTTATTATTTGCACCTTCAAAAGTGGTTTCATAATCTTGTAAATTCTTAATTAGAGGAGCAGTACCAGAGTCAACTGCGTTCTTTAGCGATGTTGACGTAACACGGATTGTCTTAAGAACACCTCCGTATGATAGGAACTGAGCAGCAGAGAACCAATACTCATAGTTATTTTCATTTGGTTTTCCGAAACGCTCGACGAGTCCTCTCTCGTTTGAAATTTCTACTATCTCTTCAACAGGTCCTAATTCAAATGGAGCTGCAACTACCCCCACGTTTGCTGTTGACAGGGTTGTAATAGTCGTGAGGTCTCTCTCCTGTACTACTACACCTGGCGATAATTGATTGGCTGCCATGTTTATATACTCCTAGAATGCCTTATCGGTTGTCTAAGATTATTTATATTTTTGAAACGTCACCTATACTCCCACATGTAAGACTTATCCCCGTATTCCGCGACTTGCCAAACATCTCCTTGAGCGTCTACAAACTGATCTTCTTCTAACCCATCATTAATAAATCCAAAGGGTGCCATATCTTGTTCTATAGCATCTTTTTGTGCTTCATATATCCGTGCTCTTACATCATTATCATGCATCTCTTTAAAGAAAGGTTGCATCGCCATCCATGCAAAAATAACTAAGCACATAGCAAGGTCATCATTACATCCTTCTTCTGCTTGGAAAGACTGACCTTTCTGAATAAACGTAGTTAATTCTGCAATAGTATCATAATCTTCTATCATCAATTTATCTTCTTCTATTAATGCTTTAAGATTTGAACACCCAACTTGTTTGACAGCAGTACTCATCTTAACACCAAGTTGTGTTTTCTTACCTGAGAACCCTTGTCCTAATTGTTGACCTGCTCTACCTCTCATAGATGCCATAAGTAAATTTTCATATTCTAAATCATACTGAATAATATCTGCTACCTGTCCACCAATATCATTTACCTCACATAAAATATATGCTGCGTTATAATTCTTAGCAACATCTACAACAATATTAGGTAATACAATAGGTTTAATTTCATTATTCTTATACCTAGCAACCATCTTATATGGTAATTCGGTTGTATCTATTACTGTAAATGCGGAGTAATCTCCACCAACTCCTCTACTAACATCAACAGTTATTATATAATTATGTTCTGGTATCCTTTCTTTAAATACTGCTAAACCTTTCTTTTCCACCATAGGATCATTATATGGCATTACTCTCAACTTACTAGGAGCAATCAATGTATCAACAGATCCTAAGAATTCACATTCAAACTCAACTCTAAACTGTTGCTCTGATGTGTTTCGTATAGTTTGTTCTTTCCATACATCATCCCTACCAGGTATTTCAGACCAGTGTACTTCTGTAGGAATGTATTCATTAGTTCCACGTTCAGCATCATGCCAAAGTTTGTAGAACATGTTCATCCCATGAGGGGTTGAAATAATAATAACTTTTGTGGACTTACCAGAAGATATAGTAGGATAGACAGAACTGAAAAACTGGTCAGCAATATGATTCGGAACAAACGCGAATTCGTCCAGAAAAATAACGTTAAAGGACATACCGCGAACAGCACTTGCAGAAGTACTTGCAGCCAAAATCTTACTACCGTTCTCCAATTCGAGGGATCCCTTGTTCCACCCCAATATACCTTGTTGAAGCCATTTAGGGAGATTTTCGTAAGAAAGTTGTAAGCGTCCCAACATCTCTCTTGCAGTTGCGGCTTTGTTTGCGAGGATTGCGACATTTACATTTGCATTAAAAAGTACATACCACAACAAATAAGAAGTCACAATAGTAGACTTTCCAGACTGTCTTGGTAATTTTGCTATATTAAATCTTTCATCATGAAACTTCTGCACCATCTCCTCTTGGAAAGAGTACATGTCAAAAGGAACTAATCCCTTATCTAGCGAAACAATCTGAATATAATTTGCAATAAAGTATACTGGATCATTTGCACATTTTAAATATTCAGCAATCTCCTCTTTAGAAAACTCTTCTGCTACATTAGCTTTCTTAAGATTAGGATTACCTAGATATTGTTCTTGTGCTACTCCCATTATTTTGCTTCTTTAATTGCTTCTACAATAATCTTTTTCAACTGTCTACTTTTCTTTCTACCTAAACCAGCAGAGGTATCAATCTTAACTTTAACCCAGTAAAGACCTATGATTACTAGAGTAAATGGAATAGCATCAGCCCAACTAATTTCATTCCATGCCTCTACGACATTTAACATTCCAAACATAATTAACCCTCATTAAGTGTACCAAAGGATCTACGAATCTCTCGTAAATCCTCGAAATTTTTCTGCTTAGTTCCACCATCGTATTCCCAAGCATAACCTTCTGTAATCATTTGTTCGTTGAGAGACACTTCTGCGTCCCCAATGTATAACCAGCCCAATAAGCGACCATACTTCCCGACCCCACCAACAAGCTCAGTCCGAATAGATAACTCATCGTCACCAGACAAAGTACTTTCCAGTTTTTCTTTAAGCCAGTTTGTTGCATCAATTCCTAGTGCCTTTTCTTCTAAATCTCTAGTTCTTTTCTCAGGAGTATCAACTCCAGCTATGCGAACCCGTTCTTTCTTATATAGATCAAAACCAAGATCTATTGTTACATCGATGGTATCTCCATCAAGTACCTTGTTTATCTCCGTCACTCGGAAGTTGTAACAACTCTTCCGACTTGGTGGCACCATCGCTCCCATAGTTAAATTCTGCAATTGCACTATTTAGCAGATCTTCAACTGGTTCTCTTTCCTTCTCTGATTTCCAATCTCTCATTTTTTGTACCCACTCCCCTATTTGATCGGGATCCCAGTCCACAATAGAGTTCTCAAATTCTTCTCTTGGTCCATAGATAGGATTAATCACTTCATCCGCTTCTGCAGTACCAATGAAACCAAGTGCTGCAATCGCTAACGTAGCAACTGCACCTACACCTGCAATAAATTTTTCGTTAGAACGAACTCTCTCAGTGAGCTCCTTCTGCTTCTCCACTAAACGTTCTATCTTCGTTTCTAAGATGGCTATCTTCACTTTGCTCATTTGGATACCATGTATCATACATGAATATGTAGTAAATTGCAACCCCCACTGAAACAAGGAGGATTGCAATCATGATATTAACTGAGTGTACTACTTCACTGTACATGGATAACACCCTTCATACCAGCACCAGCATGAGGTTCACATTGGAATTCATAATTACCTGCTTCTGTAAAAGTAACAGGGAATTGTTCTCCACTCATAAATGCTAAGTCAGAATGACTTAACTCATCATGCTCAAGGAATACTATATTATGAGGAGGTAAATCCCCATTAGTAAATGTAACTGTGTCACCAACGTTAACGGTAACATCGTTTGGTTCAAAGATTAGGTTGCCGTTAGCACCCATCTGTATACCTGCGTCAGCAGCATATGCTGATGCTGCTAAAGAAAAGGAAAGGAATAATGATGTTAACATTATAGTTAACCTAGACATCCACCACATAATTTCGTGTTTCATAATCCTAGTATATAGTCTAGACCTGTTTCATTAGTACACCTATCAATAAAATGAGGATGCTCCCGTAGAAACGGGACATCCTCTTTACTGTGTTCTATTGCTTCATACGAGTCTGTAGCGTACTCGCATATTTCGTGATGGTGCTGTTCACCATCGTGATACCCAACGGTATAGTGTGACAGGGGCATGATCTTTCAATCCCAGATACGTACTTATTTAGTATAGCACGTAAGTATATTTACGTAGTATTATCCTCCTTTGCACACAATTTATCGTAGTGATCAGGATGACTATATGGTTTTAGTCCTTGTTTCTCTTGATGCCTTTGAGTACGATTAAGAAGCTCACGATATCTATCCAGCTCCTCCCTGTACTTCTTTTCTTCCTTACCCATTAATTTGCCTACCAAATAAGTTTACTTACTTGTAATGATATGCTGGCTTATTAGTTTTGGATAGTTTGCCTGATCTGACTTTTGTCCCTGATGTTTCACCATCTCCTTTGGGATGTTTGCCAGCTCCTGACTTACCTATGTTGATTGATTTACCTGGTTTTTTAGATTGGGTATCATGTAATCTAGCGGGTTTCTTTTTATCTTTAGTGATAACAGATTCTTGTCCATGTTTACGACCAAGACGACGCATAGTTTTTCCGAATCGTCTCTTACTCATTTTGTCAGGTTTAGACGTTTGATAAGATACTTCACGTCCTGTTCCTTCCTTCCCATCATCAGATTTATATTTGTATTCACCTACACCCTTTTTATATCCAATACCCTTCTTTTTTAAATCTTTTTCAAGTCCTTTACGTTTCGCTCGGTTAGCCTTTTCATCACTACCACGATCTGCTGAAATATTACCAGTCACTTTTGTCTTAGACTTGGTGAGCATTCGTGTAGTAGGATTACCTTCTACGATATTAATAAAGTCCTTATAATACATAACTTTGAGATTTTCTTTTTGTGCTAACTTATTGGCAGTAGCATACATGACTTCTTTATCACGCTTTCCATATAGTCTTTTAAAATCAAAGGATCTTTTTTTCATTCCTTTGACTATTCGCTCTGCCTTTTGATTAACTAGAGGCACCTTAACCTCCGACTACCTGTACTTCTTCTACCGTAATAGCATTACCGCCAGCAGTAATCTTTACAGCACGTTGAACAATTGCTTGTTTGTTAGAAGCTCCAGCAGGATCCCAAGTATAGTCTGAGCCACTTGCACCAGATGAATCAATGTCAGTACTAATAGTTGTACCATTACTCGAAACAGCAGTTATCTTTTTGCCGACTGTGCCAGCAGAAAGGAAGTTACTATCGATAGCAGGGTCAGTGCTATTATCAACAACAGCAATAAAGTCACCCGAAGAAAACGGATGAGTATTAGTTGTCTCTAAAGGATAGTTAGTACCCAATACATAATCAGCAGTAGAATCTTTTACTGCCTTGACAATCTTTGCCTGTCCTGGTTTCGCATTACCTTTTAATAGAACTGCAGTTCCTGCCAAAATTTG
>VTLG01011288.1_pt1 | contig 27637 bp, 36 predicted proteins | sample 4694571 | NCBI WGS metagenome assembly VTLG01 (sample SAMN12604809, study PRJNA352737) | marine metagenome | biome: ENVO:00000447; feature: ENVO:00000209|ENVO:00000569|ENVO:01000036; material: ENVO:00002151; isolation source: viral sequences binned using virsorter ...
GCTCTTGCATCATTTATGTCACCTGAAAATACATTTTGTAAAAAAATACCCCGGTGAGGCTCGTTTGAGCCTACAAAACAAGGGGTCTACGGATCATGCACAGAGGGTGCTAATCTCGGAAAACTTAGTGACAAGTCAAGCGCAGATCGAGCTAAAAACGAGATAATATGCGATTATTTTGAGTCGATCTGGGACGAAACTGTGGTCGCAAAGGTGGTCACCTGGGTGGACAAAGGTGGGCAATCGGACCAATCGGACCACAATCGGACCACAATCAGACCAATCGGACCAATCATCCGGTTTCATCCGGTTTTATCCGTAAACCGTTGCCACAGAACTCCTTACCGTTTCATCCGGTTTCATCCGGTTTGGCGCCACGAATTCAATTCGTGATTCGTGGCGCCTAATTGCGAAACGCAACACGCAACGGTTTGGCGTCACGAATCACTCAAAGCTGATGACCTCCTGTTTCCCCTGCTTCTTGTTCCACTTCTCATGGTTCTCTTGCCAGTACGCGACAGCCCGCTTCCAGGAGGACATCTTTTTGCCTTTTCCGCTGGAGAGTCTCCAGTTGTTGTCGTCGTAGTGGTCGAAGAACTTCTGGGCGTTAAATTCTTTGAACCCGATGGACTCGGCGTGTTCAGAAAGTTGAACAAGAGTTGGCTTGACGAAGCGCGCGCGCGCACCACGTTTCTTAATCCCCACAACACTATTACTAATAAGTATATATAACATATAATAGTATATATATATTGTGGGCTTAATTATCTCAGGTGGTGCGCTTTTTTGTAAGTCAGAAGTTGTAACCTCTTTACCACAAACATCTTGACTGCCCTCAAAGGTGGTCCGCAGGGTGGTGCGCTTTTCATTTTCGCCGTCGTCGCAAGTACCTTTGCTATCAACACCTTGAGTGCCCTCCAAGGTGGTCCGCACCTTGATGGAAGTCTTGCCCTTTAAAGCAGAAACTTCAATTAACTGAGATTCCTCTAAGCGGACCAGCAAATTGCCAACGGCGCGCCGGGTTCCGTTCCAGCGCGTCGCCAGCGTCCGCTGCGACAGATTTGTGCGTTCCTTCTCGTCCATCGCCAGCAGATCCAGATAACATTCAAGCGAGTCCCTCAAAACGGGATCTCCTCGTCAGTGGGTGCTGCCTTGGGCTGGTCAGGCTCAAACGGGTTAGGCGGGACGTACCGCTTGATGACGTTCTTGGCTGGCCAGTCACCGCTGGCCTGCTGAGTCCCGATCTGAGCTGTACCGGACTTCCCGGTGAGCGTATCGACCTCCAGGTTCCCACTGGCGTACTGGTCGCCCATCGCGATGCAGTCCATGAACTGAGCCAACTTAAAGCCCATTGATGGGTGCTCAGGGAGGATGTAATCGTAGATGTGGTGAGATGCCATCTTGTCACCGAATATCTCTATTTTAACAGTCAGCATCTGGTTACCAGCCTTACTCAAGCCGAGGTCACCGCGCAAGACAAAGAACTTGTATTCTCCGTCAGGAAGCAGATCCTTCACGTCTCCGTTCTTCAGCTCGTCCTTGGATAATGGTTTGAATTTCATGCTATCGCTCCGTTAAGTTGCGTCTCCCAGTAAGTAATACATTTTCCCATCGCATCCCTAGGCATCTGCTCCCAGGTAGTCACCCCAGCAGCGTCAAACCACTTTTCCTCAAAGGGACAGCCGCCCTCCTGGGAAATGATTGCCGAGATTGTTTCCAACTGCTCAGAGGTCGCTAGTTGGACTGGTTTAGCCTTCCGATTGATGTGCTCGAAGTGCTTCGAGAAGGTTCGGACGTTCCAATCCACCAGATCATACGCTTTGAAGGCGTCGTATCGGCTCTTTACGATCCGCGCCTTGACCTCATCGCCCAGGGAAACGATCTGGAGCACCAAATTAAGCTCGTAACGCAGTTTGTCCCAGCAGTCGTATGTTTTTCCGATCTCCTCCCCATCCTGCCAGAGCGGCTTCTCATGGGCGATCAGGATCACGTTCATGTCCAGCCGATCAAACCAGCGGATCAACCTCCGCATCAGCGCCACAGCAGGCTTCTTTTCCTGTCCGAACTGTGGCGTCCTACCCGTCTCCACGATCCGGTCGTGCTCGACCTGAACACAACTGTTGTACGCCTTTGTGATCGAGTCGATCACCAAAGTCTTCCTGTCGTGCTGCAACGTCGCCAGCGCCATGACCTCGCTCAGGATGATCGAGAGGTCGCCAGCGCCGTCCTCCGGTCCCAGGTAGTGAGCGTTGCACTTCTCAAGCTGCTCCACGTAGTTGGGAAGCGATGCGCCTCCCTCGGTGTCGATGAAGTAAGCGTTTTCCCAGAAACTCCCCCAGGTCTTCCCTATTCCAGCCTCTCCGTAGACCAACATCCTGGGTCTTGCTGGCTTGGCTAGCGCAGGTGACTTAGCTCTTAGCATCACATTCTCCTTGGTTTGAGTTTAAAACTTAAGCATATTCCGATCAGTATTTATGTCAACCGTCAAAAAGACGATGTTGCAAGATTTATCACGTTTAAGCTAGGATGACCAGCGGAAGAGGCAAACGGCGAACCGTCCGCGCCGTTTTGCCGGGGTCTGGGAGCATGTCTGTCGGAAGCGTGTACCCCTGGGCTCCGGTTTCATCAAATAAGGAGATTCGAGATGAGAATGTTGGTCGTGACTGCTGCGGTGATCATTGGATGCGCTAGCCAAGCGAACGCTGGTGAAGAACGGACCTGGGAGCGATCCCGGAATCGTGAGGTCACCCGCTGTGACGGCGAGCGCTGCCGAACATTCTCATCCGACCGGACCAACCGAGAGCGCAAGATCACCCGCAAGCGCAACCGACAGACCCGTCGCGCGACCTGCGGAGACGAATAGCTTGAGATCATTATCCTTTCTTGTCACCTTCTTGATCGTCGTCACCTGCGCGCGCGCTAGCGATCTTGCCGTTGATCTTGACGAAGAAATGAGGCGTTTTTTCCGTAATCCCGACGGCTCCTGTGTCCAGTGCGCGGTCGGAATGTGCGGCGTCGATCAGAACGTCCCAGCGGCATCGACACTGCTCTGGAGATCGCGCTACGGACCTGCTGAACGAGGTGGATCAGGACCGTCCAGAGTCGCGCGATATTCAAGAGAACGTGGCATCAAAATCTACAATATCACCGGATCACCGACTGCTGCCTGGATGGACTGGGCGGTACGCAATGGACGTGGCGCGGCAATCGGAGCTGGCCGCAGCCACTTCCAAACTTTGATGGGTCACAGCGGTCGAAGATACTACGTCTGCAACAACAATTCGACTCACAGAATTGACGAGTATTCACCGGCAGCCTTCAGCAAACTCCATAGGTCGTCAGGACTTTGGTGCGTCATTTTGGATGCGCCCCCACATCCGGCGCGCCCCAGGTACAAAAGGTATTGGAAATGATCATCCGCTCGCTAATTTTATCTTTAGTTTTGTGCTCTGTCGTAGACGCGCGACCTCGCTCTCTGCGAACGACAGCAACGCCAACGGTAACGCCAGTCGAGCAGGAAGTCATTGAGCAGGAAGTAGATGTACAGCAGGTTCTTCGTCTTGGTGATTGCGTGCAGCATTGCGATGGACTCCACCGCGCAGCGCCCACCGACACAGAGAGTTTTGTTGAACTGATGGCCTCAGTGCCACCGGATGATATGCACAAGTGGTTTGTTTCAGTTGTGGGCGATGGTGGGCCGGAGTCGCGCGTCCTGCGAGAACAGTGGAAGACCGAACCGCATCTACTCGCCTTGGCCGATCCCGGCGATGGCAAGACATCTTGGGCGCACATCAACTTCTATGATTCCAGAGATGGATCGCAACAGTTCCGATTCGAGAATGTTCAGTTCACGCATTTCCCAACCGTGATTGTTCAACCTCCGAGATCAAAAGAATACGGCGATCCGTCAACGGTGGTGTACCAATCGTCTTACTCTGGTGACCCGCATCATCTTTCAACAAACATCTCGCAAGCGATTCAGTTTTATGTTTCTAGGCTCGACCAGCGTCCAGGGTACGATTCGTTTCGCGCGCAAACTCCAGAGGAGGATGTGGAGAGTTCCGATGAGAACATCGGCGCTGATCCTCCCTGGGATGTACCTCCAGCCGAAAGTGATGGACGACGACGAATTCTCTTCCCAGATGGGCTTCCGATCATCCCACCGCGCGAGGGCATCGAGACAGTATTCAAAATTCCCTGGGGACTCATCATCACGGCCCTTACCGGAGGTGCTTCACTGCCGGTGTTTATCGGCCTTGGAATTTGGCTGGTTCGACAGGTTCGCGCGCGCCGAAAGTCAGAAGGCAAAAAGCTGATCCTAGACGACGAAACACTGGAGAGAATTTTCGATGTATTGGAAACATTGAGCCAACCCAAGGTGGATGAAGAAGAGGAAGAAGAAGAAAAGCCAGCAGTTGCAAAGAAGCGAAAGAAGACTCGACGACGATGAGCATCTTATTCAATCTACTGGTCCTGCTGTTGCTGTTACTTCCTTGCGTTCCTTTGCTGGCTGAAGGGTACTTGGCGAAGGGGGTGAGAGTCATCGACGGCGATACATTGAAGGTCGAAACTTTGATGCTTCCCTGGGATGTAGCGTTGACGAATCAGCGAATCAGAATCGCAGACTTCGACGCCTGGGAAGCCAGCTATCGTCGCCGGTCTGTGGTGGTCACTGAAGAGGAAATAGTAAAAGGAAAACAAGCAACTGAAGATTTAAAGGAGTTGATTGCTAACGCACAAGTTTTCATCTTGCCTTACAAGCAACGGTCGCGAGATGTGTACGGTAGAATCCTCGCTACAATCGAAATACAAAAAGATAATCAAACCATCCAACTCAAAGACTGGATGAAAGAAAGGGGACATCTTCGCGATGGCTAATTCACTGATGCTGATGGGCGCAGGAAAGTCAGGCGCTGTGGATGCGGCGTTTTCTGCGACCCTTTCTATCACAGCTAATGATTCTGCGGCTGCTGAAGACGGTAGTGATGCTGGGCAGTTTACTGTTACCCTGAGTGAAGCCAGCGAGACCAATACGGTGATCGCTTACAGCATCACCGGCACTGCGACCGCGACAACTGATTACACTGCGCTCAGCGGTACGGTCACCATCGTCGCAGAAGCGACGACGGCCACCATCAACGTGAGCGGTATTGTCGATGATGCGATTGTCGAAGCCAACGAAACCGTTACCGTCACGCTCGACAGTATTACCAGTGGAGACAGTGGTATCACGATTTTTTCTTCTGGCGATGTCGCGACCATCACCATCACCGACGACGATGTGGCCACCGTCTCCATCACAGCCAACGACGCTGCGGCTGCTGAAGATGGTAGCGATCCTGGACAGTTTACTGTTACCCAGACGGCAGTTAGCTCCACCGCTACGGTGATCGCTTACACCGTCACTGGCACTGCGACTGCCACAACCGACTACACTGCCCTCAGTGGCACGGTCACCATCGCCGCCGGAGCCACGACGGCTACCATCGACGTGAGCGGTATTGTTGACGATGCGATTGTCGAAGGTGACGAAACCGTTATCGTCACCCTCGATAGTATCAGTAGTGGTGACGCGCATGTGACGGTCAACGGAGCTGCCAATGTCGCGACCGTCACTATCACCGACGATGACGGTTCGGGATATGATCCTCCAGCGGTTACTTCTGACTTGATTGTGAAACTTGACGTTGCCGATCCAGACAGCTGGGATTCCGGTTCACCAACAATTTGGACGAACACGGTTGACGATGTGGACACAACGCTTATCAATGGACCGACATACGATGACACAGACGATATTGGTTCGATTCAATTCGACGGTTCAGACGACTACGCGAGTTTGACTAGACCATCCACCACGGCGAACCTTGGGAATGGATTTACTGTTGTCCTGTGGTTCAATGCCGGGGATCTAGATGCGAGCGGATACACTGATCAAGGTTGGCTGCTTAACTTTGGCTCGTACACTCCAGAGCTTGGCGTTTCGTCGACCAGGTGTGCTGGATCTTTATCAGGCCTTGCGTCTTACGGTTTTGGGAATGGGATCATGACGTGGTGTGATCAACGGATCTTGACGGACACATGGTATCAGGCGGTCTGGAGAAACAACGACGACGGCAGTATTGATGCGTGGTTAAACGGCGCGAAGGATTCAACGCCAGTGACCGGTTATTCTACCGCACGTCCCGGTAGCAATTTCCATTTCGCCTGCGAAGGAACAAGCGGCTCGCATCCATTAGAAGTGAAACTGGCACAGGTTTTAGTTTACAACACACCTCTTAGCGATGCGGAAGTCACTTCACTTTGGGACGGCGACAAAGGAAGGTTTGGTCTATCATGAGTCACGACAATCGGCATTGGGTTTTGATATCACCTTCTGATTTGGTGAACATTGATTTTTCGGAGATTTGCGAAACGAGCATTGACACAGTGAGTATTAACATTGCTGGAGACAAAGCGTTCGTAAAATGGGATGGAGATATGCCTGCTAGTGTTGCGGCATTAACTCATCTGTCTGCTGTGATGGATCACGACGCGATAAAAAACGAACTTTCTAACGGTTGGTCCCAACCAAGATAAGGATTGAAAAATGGCAATTAAAGGTGTTATTCAGAGAAAGAAGATCAGCATTTCGGCAACTGGTGCCGGGACATCGGAACTCGTTGCTGCTGTGTCTGGCGAAAGGATTCAGATTTTGTCCTTGGTACTTACGTCGGAGCTTGACGCGAACATCAAGATCCAGAGCGCGGCGACTGATCTGACCGGCACAATCTATATTGCTGAGCGCGGAGGATTCGTTGTGTCGCATCAGCCATACGCTGTATTCGAGACGGCAGCAAGTGAAGCGTTTAACTTATATCGGACTGCCACGGGAAATTTCGGCGGCTCGATAGTGTATGTCCAAGGTGAACTCTGATGCCGATCCGCGCAAAGTCGTATCGACCTCCGCACTACGCTGTTACTCGCCGTCAAGCTGACACTCGAAAGAAGACCAGCGCGCGAGGGTATGGGGCCAAGTGGCGTAAACTGCGGAACGCTTGGCTAACTGCTGCGCCGCGAGTCTGTGAGGAATGCGGGAAGACCGGCAACCTACACGTCCATCACCGCATTCCTCATGGTGGTGCTCCTGACTTGCTTTATGAATGGGGAAATCTAATGACCTTGTGCGGCGTCTGCCACAACCGACATCACATGTTGGAGCGCCACCATGCCTCGTAAGGCGATGACAGCACAACAGCATTTTGATCGAGGAACGTATCGTAAGGATCGACATGGACCGCTGACGCTGTACGACTTCCCGAAGAAACCTCCTGGAAAGATGATCCGAGGGTCAGGTCACATTGCGTCCAAGTGGATCAGGAACATCGCAGACGAAAGAGCAGTTGCCGAAGGGTATAGATTCAACCTGGATCTCGCACAGCATGTAGAGTATTTCTTCACAGAGAAGATAAAACATTCAAGTGGTCAGTGGGCTGGAGAGCCTTTTGAACTTCAGCCCTGGCAACGGGACGATGTTATCTATCCGCTCTTTGGGTGGGTTAACCCCGATACGGGATACCGCAGGTTCCGAGTCAGCTACGAAGAGATCCCCAAGAAGAACGGAAAGTCAGCTTTAGCGTCTGCCATCGGATTGTATTTTCTTATTGCAGACGAAGAGGCTGGAGCAGAATGTTATTCACTGGGTAGCGATTCTTCGCAGGCGCAGATTGTTCACTCAGAGGCTTGCAACATGGTGAAGGCGAGCGAGGAACTGAGCGAGATCCTGAACATTAACCGTTCGTCCAACGCGATCAACTTCGATGCTACCAGCTCGACCTATCGAGCTTTGTCTTCCAGTCCGCAGGGCAAGCATGGATACAAGATACACTTCGCCTGCTCCGATGAGATGCACTGTTGGAGAGGCGATCAGCTTTACGATGCGATTAAGTATGGCTTTCGTATGCGCCGCCAACCACTGCACCTGATCATTACTAATGCCGGGGATGACCTTCAGTCGATCTGCTACAAGCAACGTGAGAAAGCACAAGCGATCATCGAAGGTAGCTACACTGATCATCGTTACCATGCACTGATCTATTCTGCTGACAAAAAAGAAGTGCTGGAAGAACTTGAGTCTGTCAAGAATGGTGCGACTTCTTTGCCTGTAGCGAGAAAGTGTAATCCGAGCATCGACGTGATCCTGGAAGAGAGCGATCTACTAGCGGACGTTAAAGATGCGCTACAGGTTCCGCGAGAGATTCCTAACCTACTACGATTCACATACGGTGTCTGGGACATGGCGACCGATCCCTGGCTGGACGTTGAGCAGTTCCAGGCATGTGAGATCGACTGGGATGACCAATGGACAATCGGACGCGACTGTTGGATCGGGCTCGATCTAGCTAAGACCAGCGACACGACAGCCGCAGTGATATGCTATCACGATGATGACGATAACTCTTACCGTATGGAGTCGCGGTTCTGGCTACCCCAAGCGTCGGTAGAAAAATACTCTCACATGATTGACTACAAGGAGTGGCGGGATTCAGGTGACATCAAGGTCACTCCCGGCGATGTCTGCGATTACAATGTTGTCCTCGACGATCTACTGGAACTATCAGAGAATCATTGCTTACAACAGATATTGTTTGACCCTTACAATGCAGAACATCTCATGCAGCAGTTCGAGGAACAGACAGGCATCGAAAGAAAAGTCTTTCCGCAGACCATCGTACATTTTGCCGAACCGACAAAAGAGTTTGAGCGCTTGATTCTCAACAAACAACTGATGCTCAAACGCAATGATTGCTGGCGATTCCAGGCGAGTGTTGTGACTGTCAAGAACGATGTCAATAACAACATCCGGCCTGTGAAACCGTCAAAGGATTCAATCAAAAAGATAGATGGTATTGTTGCCGCAGTCATGTCTTTAGGTGGTGCAATGTCACAACCACGAAACAACGCTAACGATCTCCTGGTTTTTGGAGGAGCGCACGATGATGAATGAACTCACCTCGACAATAGACGTGATGTCGCCCCAGATGTCGGCATCCCAACCTGCTGACCCCGGCAGTGTCATGATGTACCTGCGCCGTAATGATGCAGGTATACGCATCGACGCTGCCAGTGCGTTCAAGTGGACCGCTTCCTGGGCGTGTATCCGGGTGCTCACCGATACGATTGCTATGCTTCCCTGGCATGGCTTTGCGAAGACTGGAGATGGTGGGCGCGAGCAGCTACCAGACGGTCATCGACTCAACCAGATGCTCAACGTGGCACCCAACGATGAGATGACCAGCTTTGTGTTCAGGGAAACGATGATCGCCAACGTACTCACCTGGGGGGATTCGTTTGCGGAGATCGAGAGGGACATGAGCGGCGCGGCACAGAAGCTATGGCCTATCGAGCCGCACAGGGTCGAACTCAAACGTGATAAGGATACAGCCAAGTTGTTTTATCTTGTTGATAATAACACCGTCATCGCACCAGGGGACATGTTTCATCTCAAGGGGCTTGGTAGCAATGGACTGGTAGGTTATTACGTTGTCGCTCTGTTTGCGCAGTGCTTCGCCACAGGATTAGCTTCTGAGCGGCATGCAGCACAGTTCTTTGGAGAGGGTGCGATTCCCAGCGGTCTGCTGAAGTCTTCGGCAAGGCTCAACGAGCAGACGGCGAAGGAGTATATCCGGTCGTTCGAGAAGAATCACCTCCAGTCCAGGAGGGTTGGATTGCTACAACCTAACCTCGACTTTGAAGTCATCAGCACAAACAACGAGGACGCACAACTGCAAGAGACTCGTTCCTTTCAAGTGGAAGAGGCTTGTCGTATCTATCGTGTCCCGCCAACCAAGATCGGGGAACTGAGGCGAGGAACTTACAGCAATACCGAACAGATGGAGATTGCCTTTGCCCGTGACTCGATTGCCCCCTGGTGCGTCAAGCTGGAACAGGAAGCCAATGCGAAGCTGATCGGACCGCGCGGAAAGCGTGAGAACCATTATACCAATATCAACATCAATGGGATCTTGCGTGGTGACAGCGAGTCGCGCGTCAAGTATTACCAGGGGTTGAGGGATCTTGGCGTACTGACACCCAACGATATCTTGAAGTTGGAAGATATGAATCCGATTGGTGAGGAGGGTGACAAGCGACTGGTCCCACTGAACATGACCACGCTGGAGAATGCGGGTAAGGAACAAAAGCAGGTTGCCCCCCAGGTTCCGGTTGAGGAATCCGAGGAGGAGGATGAGGATCAAGATGAGGTTAAACTCAATCCTCGACCCAATGCGATGATGCTAAGGCACGTTGTCAACGACCATGCAACATACTTTGAGCGGATTAGCAAGGAGCGTATCCGTAGCGCGATCAAACGCTACGATGGTGACGATGAGAAGCTATGCTCCTGGTTATCTAGCTACTATGCCAAGCAAGCATCAATCATGAAATCTAAGTTACTGCCAGTCGCGCAGAGCTATAACGAGATGCGCGGACACGTTGACTCTACCGACTCGCTGGAAGTGGTTGTCGCCGGTTGGTGCTGTACGCAAACTGATGAAGACTTTCGCGCGTTAACGAAATCGGATATCGAAGAGTGTCTTGAGAAGTGGGAATCGTCCTGGGCTTTTGATATGACGAATTCATTCTTGCAACAGATAGAGATAACGGAAACACAAACATGAGAAGAAATAAACCGATGATCGACGAACCAAAAATGGAAAACGCTTATCTGTCCTGGCCTAATACAGGGTTGGTATCGGCAAGGAATAAAACCAAAGGGGTCAACGTCGTTGACCTGTTCCTGGACGATGTCATTGGCTCGCAGTTTGGCGGGGTATCACCCAAGCAGTTCAATGAACAAATCTCTGCTGCCGGTGAGGTGGACAGGATCAACTTGTACATCAACAGTCCCGGTGGTTCTGTCTTCGATGGGATTGCGATGTACAACACGCTTCGTGGTGCGAAAGCGGAAGTTATTGTCGAGGTCACTGGGCTGGCGGCATCTGCTGCGTCGGTGGTGATGTTGGCTGGTGACGTGAGACGTATGGCCGAGTCATCCTTCTTGATGATTCATGATCCCTGGGACATGACGATGGGATCAGCAGAAGTGCATCGCATCAAAAGCGACCGGCTCTCGATGTACGCGGCGAAGATCGCCAGCATCTACGAGCGACATACTGACCTGACTGCTGATCAGGCGCAGGAGATGATGTCGATGGATAAAGGTGACGGTACGTGGTTTGACTCGGAAGAGGCTATCGAACTTGGCTTTGTTGGCGAAGTCACAGAGCCAACCAAGATGGCCGCGCACGTAACGGATTTCGTCGGCTATTTTGGTTCTCGAAACAGTGTCAGTGCCAGAACAAAGAAAATAGATAAACGACTTGACTTCATGACGAGACATTCGCTAAAGTCTCGGTAGGCATTATTGCCTATCAAGAAAGCGTCACCCCTAGAATATGAGCGGCGCGGCTTTCTCCCAGCGTTTCCCAGTAACGCGCTTGAAAGCCGTGTCGCTTTTCTTATGCGCGTTGCACATCTGACAAGGAAAATAAGATGGCAACCCTTCAGGAAATCATTGACGAGATGGGTGTCTTGCATGAGCAAGCGAAAACAATCAGGTCCAAGGCCGAAGCAGAGAATCGCGATCTAACAGAAGATGAAGCCGTTGATCTTAACGACGCGCTCGACCGCTGGGATGCCTACAATTCCCAGGCTGAAACGGTCAAGCGGATGGATCGTCAGGAGGAAGTCCTGCAAGCATCTGTCGGTCGAATGTCTGCTCCCTCAGATGTCGAGGAAGTTGACAGTCCGCGCAATCTCGCCAAACCTGCCAGGGCTAAGATGCCTGCGACAGTCGCGACAGATCGAGGAACCTACGGGTTCGACAGCATCGGTCATTGGGCAACAGCGTGTCAGAACGCTTGGACTAATCCCCAGAGTACTGACCCTCGACTCACTGCGCGGATGGCAGCGACCACCTACGGGACCGAAGGTGTCGGAGCTGATGGTGGGTTCACCGTACCACCTGATTTTCGAGACGCGATTGTATCGTTAATCGAAGAAGAGGATGGACTGTTGAGCCGCACGGATCAGCTATCCACCTCCTCCAACTCGATCACTGTACCAGTCGATGAGAGTGCTCCCTGGGCGACCTCTGGAATCTACAGTGAGTGGGAGGGCGAAGGCGATACCTATTCGGAAAAGAAGCCAGCATTCAAGCAACGCACGGTGCGAGCGAACAAGCTGGTTACGATGGTGAAAGTCACCGAGGAACTGCTCGATGATTCCTCTGCGATGGATTCGTATCTCCGGTCTGTTGTTCCCCAGCGCATGAGTTTTGAGATCAACGATAAGTTGATCAACGGAACAGGTGCTGGTCAACCTTTGGGCGTACTTAACAGCGGCGCGCTGGTGAGTGTTGCCAAGGAAGGTTCACAGGCGGCTGATACGATAAACTACGTGAACATCCACAAAATCTGGAGTCGGTGTTATGCTCCGTCTCGCTCGAAGGCTGTTTGGGTGGCTAACCAAGATGTAGAACCTCAACTCCTGAGTCTTGCGTTTGATTACGGCGCTGGCACCAGTAACGAGACTCCGATTTACATGCCGGGTAACAACTTGGCAGGTTCGCCGTTCTCGACTTTGTTGGGCCGACCGATCATCTTCTCCCAGGCGATGAAGACGCTTGGTGATAAAGGCGACATCATGCTCGCAGACTGGTCGTCCTACATGACAGTCGCCAAGGCAGGATTGAGATCCGAAGTCTCGATTCATCTCCACTTCGACCAAGACGTGACGACGTACAAGTTTGTCATGCGGATCGGTGGACACCCGTGGTGGAACTCGACACTCGCCGCCAAGAACGGATCGGGAACGTACTCTCCGTTCGTGACCTTAGACGAGCGGGCTGCTTAACTAACATTCTCCTGATCCTCCTCTCGCGTCTCAGGGCGCGGGGGGAGGTCTACCCAATAAAGGATTATCAAATGACAAACATGGTAGGTTCAGAAAAATTCGCAGTCGTGGCAACGATTGACCCAGACGTTTTAACCGCCGATACCTATGAGTCAGATGGTGTTGACATGTCGCTGTTTGAAAGCATAACCGCTATCGGGATGGTTGGAACATTGGGTTCCAGCGCTACGGTGATATGCAAAGTCACCAGCGGTAGCGATAACTCGACCTTTGGCAACACGGTCAAAACTGCTGCAACTCTGTTGGAAGCAGATACTGACAGCGATAAGCAGGTGGTGATCAATGTTCGCGGCGAAGACCTCACCGCAGGTGATCGCTATGTTCGTCTTGAGATGGTAGTTGCAGTAGCCACGTCTGATGGTGGTGGAATTGTGCTGGGACACAATCCTCGCTACGCTCCGGCCAGCGACAATGATCTCTCCACTGTTGACGAAATCACTGTAGATACCGACTAGAAGGTGAAGAGATGCCAAAGATAAAATTCCTTGAAGACAGGACGGTGCAGGATACCGAGGGGCAGACGTTCACGAAAGGTTCTGTGCATGATGTGTCGGATTCGTCCGCGCGGCATTGGATCAATCGTGGCGTTGCCATCGAAGTCGCTGACCAACCCAAGGCAGCACCTGAGCCAAAGAAGTCGAAGGTGACAAAAAAGGCAGCATCTAAATGAGCATGTTGCCGTACAGTTTGACGAGAAGTGTTGATCCGTCATCCGAGCCGATCACAACCGCAGATGCAAAAACGCATCTGCGCGTGAGTGGTTCGGATGACGATTCGTACATCGACATTCTAATCGAGATCGCGCGAAGGCAATTGGAGAACGATTCAAGAACCGCAATCATCACTCAGACTTGGGTACAGAAGCATCATGCTTTTCCCAATGATGGCGTGATCGAATTACGAATGACTCCCGTTGCCAGCGTCTCCTCGATCCAGTATGTCGATGTCAATGGAGACACCCAGACCTTTTCATCCGGTGACTACACTGTCGATACGTCGCGCGGTGTTGTCTGGTTGGGCTACCAAGAGCAATGGCCAAGTACCCGTGACCATTCAGACGTGGTGACGATTACATACGTGGCTGGAGCGTCAGCGGCAACGCAGACACAGAAGCATGCGATGCGGTTTCTGATCGCGCATTGGTACGAGAACCGTTCACCGGCAGAACTTAAACCGTTTCACGAAACTCCACTTGGCTATCAGGTGCTAGTCTCGCAGATTCATCCGGGGTCGTATCCATGACGATGACTCACAGAATCGGAAAGCTAAGACACAAAGTCTTGATCCAGGCTGATGGTGGATCGAGGGATGCACACAACCAGATCACCCCTAGCTGGTCTACGATCTCAGGAGGAACTGTCTGGGCGAACGTGGAACCGTTGCGAGGTAACAGTCTCTACGAGTCTGAGATGGTGCAGACGGAGATCAGCCACAAGGTAACGATGCGGTACTTGAGTACCGTGACCGAACAACACAGGATCGTGCATGACGGTAGGAATTTGCAGATCGTGCATGTCATCAACGTCGAAGAAAGTAACTGGATGTTAGAGTGTCTCTGTAAAGAGGTAACTTGATGGCGCGACCGTTCATCGTTTACATGTCTGGGCTCCATGAGCTTCGGGCGATGTTCCGAGGGTTGCCTCCTAAGATGAGAAACAGTGTTGCAAAGAAAGGGGTAACAGAAGTCAAGAAGAGCATGGTTATCCAAGCTCGCGCAATCCTGGCACCACATAAGAGAACCGGACAGCTAGCAAAGTCATTAGGACACCGACAGAAGGGGCCGCGATACCCGATCATTCACAAGAGGACTGGCGATGCCGTTACCATGATGCGAGCGCGTGAAGGGTTCGCGATCACGCAAGGCACCTGGGGACCACGGTCAAAGAAAGCAGGTAGCCCTATTTGGATTAAGCCCCGCGCGTATGATCACCTAGCGGATAAGGGAACCACGCACAGCAAGCCGATCAATTACAACCGGAAGGTATTGAACCGACACAGGAGCAAAGCCGTTAAGATCCTCAACATAAAGGTCAGAGAGTTCATCAACACTGCCAGGGCGAAGGCAGCAAAACAATTTCTGCGTTCGGGACCAGCGGCATAAAGTAGAAATTCATCATGATCAGTGACATCATCACCTACCTGGAGAGCAAGACAACGATCACCGCCTACGTGGGGACCAGCGATCATCGTATCTACGTGTCACGTAGACCGCAGGGTGATACGCTGCCGAGCATCGTTGTTGACTTCATCAGCTCCGATCATATCCACCACATAAACGGTGCTGGTGGGCTTGTTCAATCCTCGATCCAGATCACATCCTACTCGACGAGTTCATTAGAGGCGGAGCAGATGGGTGACGCTGTTCGTCTGGTGTTCGATGGTTGGGACAGTGGCGACGGAAGCATGGGGTCTCTCAAGGTTCGCGGCGTTGAGCTGGTGAGTGACACACTTGTCTACAACGCTCCGATTGATTCATCAGATGCAGGTACTTACTCATGGGAGATGGACTTTGACATCTGGCATCCTGAAACGATACCGAGCTTCTAACATGAAAACACAAATGCGCTGCATAAAAAGTACGCCTGGATACAAGGAAGGCGAAATATATACCTTCTATCTATCGGAGAATGTACTGCGAAAAACCACAGGTCTTGTTGAGAAGATCCGAGATAACTTTGAGCCGGTGGAAAAACCAAAACCAAAACCAAAACCAAAACCGAAGATGAAGGAGTAATACGATGGGGCAAATTGATCTAGGAAATGCGGCGACAATCACGGGTGGACAGTTCTTAACCTTCGACTGGAAGTTAACCAAAATAGGTCTTAGCGTTGGTGATCGTGAGTCGGTTGCTGTTTCGTCGCTGGGCGATTCGATTGGACCGCAGACGGTACTGATGGGAACAACCTACGATCCAGGTACGGTCAGCATTGAAGGATGGTGCGATTCACATCTTGCTGACATGCCACCGATTGATCTGGAGGATACCAGTGGTCCTGGGACTGGGCCGAATCGAGGAGAGATATACACGATAACGATGCCGTTGCCGTCAGGTGAAACCAACGAAGCAACGATTGTATTTACCGGGCAGTTCGTAAACTTCTCGATTGATATTCCCAACGGCGAAGCAATGACGTTTACCGCCGAGATCCGAATTATGAGTGTATTGACGGTAGTAGCATCTTCATAAGGAATTTAAACGATGAGCACGATTGACAAGCATGCGATATTTGCTGCGGATGATTTGCGCCTGGAGGAGGTGCCGGTTCCAGAGTGGCCTTGCGGTAGAATTTACATCCGCATCATGACCGGGATCGAGCGCGACAAGTGGGAAGGACTCGTCCAGAAGCGAAGTGGAATCAACGGCAACATCAACTTGATCGGTGTGCGTGCTTTGTTGGTAGCTCTAACGGCAGTCGATCAAGATGGCAATCGAGTCTTTGATGAAGAGGATGTCGAACAACTCCAGAAGAAGAACTCTGCCGTACTTGATCGCCTTGCTGGTGTTGCTATGAGTGCGAACGGGATTGGTGATGCAGACCTGGAAGATTTAAAAAAAAGTTATCCATCGACTTCCAGCAACGGTTCTGGTTCCACCTCGCTCGCACAGTAACACATACGTCAGTCAAGGAAACAAAAAAGATCATCGACTCCAGGGAGTTTTCGGAATGGATCGCCCTGTACTTGATGATCCCCTGGGGAGACGACTGGGAACAGACGGGAATCCAGTGCTCGTACATTGCCGCGACAGCAGGATCAAAAATGGACTATGAAGATGCGATGAAAGGCGAGGGATTGAAGATCCTGAAACAGCCACCTGGGTTTACTGAGATCTCAAAGATTTTCTCTATGGCCGCATCCAAGGAAAAGTAAATGCCTGTTGCTGGAACCATCGTCGCCAATGTTGTTGCCCGTACTGGTAACTTTACCGCCGGTATGACCAAGGTTGGCATCGCGATGGACAAGGTGTCGGTCAAGGTTGACAGGTTGGCGAGTAAGTTTCTTAAGTGGGGAGCCACCGCCGGCGCTGCTTTTTCTGGCATGGTTGTCAAGCTGGCAATGGATGCGGAAAAGACCAGGATGTCAATCGTGCAGCTCACCGGGTCGTCGGAGAAGGCGAAGAAGATGCTCCAGGAGATGGCAGATTTTGCTGCTGCTACTCCGTTCATGATCAGTGACTTGGAGAAGTCCACCCAAACCCTGCTGGCTTACGCAGTAGAAACAGAAAAGGTAACCGGCACGGTTAAGTTCTTGGGTGACGTTGCTGCGGCATCAGGCAACAAGATCCTGGACATCGCCAAGGTGTTCGGTAAGGTCGTCGGAGAAGGCAGAGCATTTCAGGAGCGTCTCAACCAGATCAATGACAAGGGTATCCCGATCATTGATGCGTTGAAGAAAAAGCTGAAAATGGGGGGGCTGGAATTTCGCGACTTTGTGCAAAAGGGTGGCGTGACCGCAGACATGTTCATCGAAACACTTCAGGAGATGACTGAGGAGGGGGGAGTATTCTTTAAGGCTGCTGAGAGACAAGCAAAAACCCTTGCTGGTCGTTGGTCAACCTTGGTGAGCAATGTGGAACTACTTGGCAGGGCAATCGGAGATGAGTTGCGTTGGGTGGTTGTCTCGGTTGTCGATGAACTAATCAAGTGGCTCAAGGCGAACAAAGATTTAATCAAGTCTTTGGCGCTTGGTGCTCTCAAAACAATCGCCTTTAGTATGTACCTCGCTGTAGCAGCCAAGGTCATGATCAGGGTTGTCAAGGTTGGCAGGTGGATTGTCAAAGTCATGAAAGACATCCGCACGGGACAGATTGCGATCTTGGGTCTATCTGGTCCCGCAGGTTGGGCAGTGTTGGCAGTGGGTCTTGGCATCGCAGTAGCCGGTTACATAGGTATGGAGTACGCGATTGACAAGACATCAGAGGCGCTCAAGAAGAACAAATCGGCGGCTGCTGACGCGACTGCTGGGATAGAGGATGCTAGGATCGCAGCAGCTAAGTTTTCTAAAGACCAAATAGAAACCGCGAAAGATAGAGAAAAGGCACTTAACGAGGAACTAAAGAATGCTAAGAGGATTGCTAAGGAACGACAGAAAATTCAGGATGAGCACAGAAAGAATATAGAGAAGTTTGCTCGCGCTGTTGAAACTCCGATGGAAACGCACAACCGTTTGGTTCATGAGCTTAACGAGACATGGCAAAAGGGTGGGATGTCGCTGGAGATATATCGGCGGACGATGGCAAAGTACCGAAAAGATTTGAAGGATGGACTCAGTGATCAAAAACAATTCAATCGCGAGATGGCGAGTCTTCATCTTGCGCCATCGCATGACCCTCGCACAGTAAGCGGGATGAGCGCATTCCTTAAAGGTGGAGCAGAGTTCAAAGCGCGAAAGAAACAAGCACAGATAGCGCGGGATCAATTAGCAGAGCTACAACAGATCAACGCTAACACGGCAGAACCTCTTCAGGTACATACAGGCGGCATTTTCTAGGAGCGATTACAAGCATGGCTGTAATGAGCGTCGTAAAGCGGGCTGGTGGAGATGGTGCGGTTCGGACTGCCACTGCACAAAACACAGCGCAGGTTGTTTACGATGTACAGACCGAAGACTCTAGCGACACGCAAGGTGTTGTGCTTGAACATTTCCGTACTGAGTCAGACCTATTGTATCTGTATGATACCTATGAATGGGGTGACACAACCGACTCCGCTCTGTTCTGCAAGTCGATAGCAGCCAAGCGTGTTGACTCCACCATCTGGACGGTGACTCTCAACTTTGAGTTTCCCAAGCCGGAGGACTCCACCGACGACGGAAAAAGCAGTGAGGGCGACCCCATGCGGATGCCCAACGAGATCAGCGTTAGCTCATCTCAGGAGGCTGTTCCGGTCAGAGAAGCAATCTATCGAGGTGGATTTAAAGGCTGGGTAGATGAGGCGGCGATGGAAGCGGGTGGTGCGGCGACAGATAACGAGGCACTCCTGGGATTCTATGAAGGCGAGACAAGGAAAACAATGCAACCTTGCAATAGCCGGTTTAAGCCACTGGTTCCACCATTGGAAAAGCAGGAAGCATACACGGTGGTCACCTACTCGACGAGCTTCAGGGAATATCCAAGTCTTGCGAATGACTCCTTGAATACCATCAACAGAAACAATGTCACGCTGCTCGCTTATGGGCAGAAGTTTTACATTTTCTCTGGGACTGGCCTGTGGAAGGGGATCAGTGGCACCCTGAAACTATTCCATAAGCCGATGAGCGATGGAACGGCAGCAGGTTATTCGATCTTCTTTCCTTACTGGCGAATGACGTTCACCTTCCACGTCAAGTCGAGGGGATGGCACCAGGAGATCATTGACATGGGCAACACACGGGCCAAGTCAACACCTGACGGAATTAACGAACCGTTTTCGCCCGGTAGAAATCCTGCTGCTGATGATCCTGCTGACAATTTTCCGTTCCGTACTTCCGGTTGGGACGACGCATACCCAGAGCGAACTCCAGAGGAATGGGCTGAGATACTCGGAGAAGATCCACAAACATAACTTACTCAGGAAATAACCATGCCAGAAATTTGGGACAACACACTTTTACCTAGCGGGGGATCGCGAGCGACCACCCCGGAAGAAAACAATGCTGCTGCGTTTGGTGTGTCGGACCACCAACCAGAGCAGCCTACGTTTCCTCCAGAGGAACAGATCACCAACGAGGACGGTGAGGTGATCGGAGAGGTTCCGCTCGACGGCATGGGAAGACCGTTAGTTTTCCCTAACCTTAATTTAGGTGCTGCCGTAGGACCAGGGCAAGTTCCACCTACGCCTGAACAGGTTGTCCAAGCGATTCAGAACACTCGCGTAAAACCTGTGATTGTGACGTGGCAGGTATACCCTTTTGACATGTGGGAGAACATTCTCAATCCCGACCTGTATCAGGCACAACAGTTAGAATTCCAGCAACTCCTGCGAAAAGCAGGGATGTAAGTTAAATCGCAGACAGTATTTTTGACAAGGGACAGTGACATGGGCACTACACGAGTTTGGAAAGGTAACGACAGCAGTACTCCTAACGACTACTCGGTCGTGGGTAACTGGGACACGCCAGTGGGAGCTAACGCAGTACCTGAAGCTGGTGATACCGTAGTTATTCCACCTGGAAGCGGGAGCATCACCGCAGGGCTGGCGCAGTCCGGTGTTGAGCTGATTTCGTTTAGAGTGGAACCAGGATACAACGGCAGGATTGGCATTCGCGGCACGTCCGGTGCCGGTCCAACGTACTTGCAGATAGACCTATTGACCGACACGGGGATTTGTGAGCTATCGACGACCAACTACTGTTACCTGAACATCGGTAGCGCCGACACTGACGTGACAGTTTTCTCTGCCGCAGGTGGCACCATCGGTGACTACGGTACGTGCTTACTGGGGACTGCTATCCAGACGCTCAGTGTGCATAACGGGTATGTTGCCCTGGCGGCACATACGGGCAACCTTGCCGACTGTGATGACATCCAGTTGCGCGGTAACTCGTTACTCTACCGTGGTGCTGGAGCGGGAAGTTCAGCCGCGACCATCATGGGTGGTACGCTGCTCGACGCAGGTGGCATTACCCAGTGCGATATCTATTCTGGTAGGTATCGCTCGATAGAGAGTGCGCCACTGACAACCCTCAATGTTTATGGAGGGAGCTGTGTTCTCAACTCGACTGACGATGTAGGAACGGTCAACTTAAAAGGGACCGGGGCGAGCGTTGACCTCACGCAGTCTGGTCTTGCCAGAACGATCACAAACTTCAACTACGATGAAGGCCGGTTGGTCAAGACACCTGCGACAACGATCACCAACTTCAACATCAGCTCATTGGCTTTCAACATGTCGTGTTCGACACTGAGGTAATAATCAATGGCGGGCGATGTCTACACGTTTGACCTCCAGTCGATGCAGATGATTGGTGAGCAGATGAGATTCCTGACCACCAGGGTGCGGAACCTCCAGAACACCGTGGACAAGGCGACCAGGGCTGGTGGTGCGATGGTTGGGGATCGAGGTCGAACCCAGGACCATGTTCAGTCGGTAGTGATCGCAACGGGTGAGTGGCTCAAGGACTCAAACCCGAACCTGATTGCCGACATAGAGGCAGACCCGGCAGAAGGAATAGCTGGCGGACTCCCACCCTACCGTATCCAGGGCGGCTATTCAGTATCTGCGGTAGCTCATGTGATGGGTTTCAACCGCAAGACTGGTCGCCAGATGGGGACGGGCAAAAAGGTCAGGATCTTTGATCCTACTGGGAACTCTGATTTAAAAGCTGACGACACTGCGCATGTCTTTTGGAATCGCCGGTCGAATCACTGGGAGGTGGTGGGAACACCGTCAGTAAGCTCACCGATGGTTCCATTGGAGTTAGCAGAGGATGCCTTCGATGTGACGGGAAATGATCCGCAAGGTTATCGACGAAAAGCAACTATTAAAGCGTTCAAACATGATGGTGTTGAGTTTTCTTTAAGGGGAGGAGTAAGCGACTATAGGGATGTAGAAACCGAAGGTTTTACACCGGTGCCATCCCCTCATATGGATGACCCAGATTACGAGTATGCTTATGTAGTAGACGTCCATGGAACGATTCCGTGGGCAACCCGACTGTCTCGCGGATATGGAATCGAGATTCCTAACCCAAACATAGAGCTGGCTGAAGATGCCGATGACTTTACAAAAGAGTGGCTACCGAAAGCTAAATTCTATTACCCTGTCTTCTTTGAACAGCGGTCTATGTGGTTTGGGTTCACAGCACCACGCGAGATATCAGCGGCAGACAGAAGAATTATTGTTCACGCTAGCTATATGAACGAGTGGAGTTCGAGCCGGGTACAGGGGAGAACTAATCCAAATTCTGATGGACATACTCAGGGAAGTACTAGAGGTGGACTCACCATCTGGAAAGGAGAGTCTCCGGCACCTTTCTTTAATCGTCCCGACGTGGGTATGGACCCTGATTTGGAGTCGTCTACCCCTACTGTAGCCCCAGGTGATCATGGCTGGACTGGTGATGATGTGAACCCAAACGTATCGCAGCGGGAATTGCTTGGGGAGAGCATCGAGGTCTACAACACGTTTGGGTTCACTGTTGATAAGCACGCCCCCTGCAATGCGATCTGGATGGGTGATCGTTACGTCTTGATCCAGGCAAGGTGTCCAGTGGGGATAAAAGATCCAACGCACGGCAGTTCCTTCGACATAACCCCGACCGGTGGTGGTGGTATATCTCCTGGCCAGCAATCAACGGGGATCTAATGCCATACCCATGTTGCTGTGAGAATCGAGGCGAGTGCTTCGCCTGCAAAGGTGATATACCGTTTGTCGATGCCAAGATTGAGAACATGCGTCAAGCTGAGTCTCCTGTCCATACCAAAGAGACCTGGACTACTCTGGTAGGCGAGGTAGAAACTTCTGATGAAGAAAGGAGTGAGACTAGAGACTCACATGGTCAGCCCTTGATAATCAAACCTTATGGAACCAACATCGACTCGGAGGGTAAGTTCTGGTATCCCGAAGGACCGTCGCGATGGTGTACCACGACGGAGGAGAACAGCAACCCTGATATAAGAACATCCCAAACGGGAGGTGGTGATGTATGCAGTGGATTCACTGGGAACAGCGATAGCAATGGTTGGAAACGATGCTACAGAGTAGAGGCTCCCAAGGAGTTTCCAACGTATACTTGGTCTGAATATGTGGGTTACGATCAACCTTACCCACACCTAAATTACCCACCTGCATGGGAAGACCTTCAAGCCGGAACCAGCTACGAAGCTTTCGACGTTTTAAACGCTAGGGAACTAATCCCTACCCGACAAGCGCTCTGCCAATGGGTATCACCTTGGACTCCGATCTGCGGCGAGAGTCTCGAATTCAACTGGGACTCTCCTTACCCTCCTGGTCATTCGCTCCGTCCACCCGACCCACCGATAGATGCCTCCTCATCGAAACCGGGTGAACTGTACGCTGGTAGGTATCAGGTCTGGTTCTACAACGAGATGTGGAAAATGATCTGGGAAATCTTGAATGGTGACTGGGTCAAACTAATTAAGTTTGACAGGCCGGTTTGCCAGGAACTGTTTGGTGAAGGATGGTTAAATGATGTGTTCCAGGTTAGAGGTAAATCCGTGTCAAGCGTGTGGGAAGAGACAATCAAACAAGGAGGTGAGCTGTTAGCTAACTTCTTTCTTGAGCACGGTATTGATTTGCGAGAAGGTAGGTCAGCAGATAAAACAGGCTGGGAAACAGGAGCGTTGATCGGAGTTTCGCAAGGATGGGAAAATTGGACGCTTACCCACAAGCTGATAGAAAAGTTGTCGGAGTGGGGATTCGATTACAACGTATTGCATGGCAGGATGGACGTTCATCAGTTTCATTGCGATCCCAATAAGTTTGAGTATTCAACTCCTGATAGTTTTGATGCAACAATTAGCCACCTTAGTTCTTTAGATGCGGGTCGTGGTCCGACCTACAACTGGATTTTATGTGCTGCGGGTACAAGTCTTAATAACCAGAGAGGAACACAGGATACTTATTGGTGGAAAGGTGGTGGTGGTTACCTGAGTCCGCAACCGATCAAAATAAACAATCCTTTCTGGAGATTACCACCAACCTCCCATTGGCTATCAGGCAACGAACACTCGTTTGCTATGGCTTGGGCTGAACGACATTATTGGACATCGAACGGTCCATACAAGCCATACGGAGATCACGGGTATATTCCTAGACCTAATCGGGATATGTGGTTCCATCATACAGACCCTGCCTGGGTTGATGGTTTTACGGTCGAAAGGATGTTGCATGAATGGACGTACTCAGACAGCAGACAATACCCATTCAACTGTACTTTAGGTGGTCTGTCTGGACAGTCAGGTGTGACTTTTGAAGCCAACCCACAACCTGACGGTGGCTACGGTACTTTCAAAAACCCGCGCTTGAACTGCGGAACTCACGATGAGGACACAGCGGAGCATGAGGCGAGACAGCCGCACAGAATACCCTACGCCGGTTCCAATGATACGATGAACATCGACACTAACAGACATGAGAATTTCGATGCTGAGTGGGTAGACATTTCTTTGCAGGATCGTCTTGATCATTTGAAGACGACGATCTGGGATCTTTGGCCTGACACCAGGGAAGAAGCGGAACAAAAGATGGAAGAATTTTGTCGAACTCATCCTGATGACTGGATGTGCCGGCCCGCAGGTTGGGAAGCACGGGAGGCGCAACTAATGAGGAACAAAGAGGACACTCCCTGGGAGAAGACTGACTGGTTTAAAGGGGCGACTGAGCAGTATGGTTTAAGCAGAGTCCTTCCCCCTTCAGGCGAGAAACAAGAGGATAAGTGTATGGTTGGATCGGGATCGGGCGGAGGTAGCTTTTTGGTCCACGTTCCTGACTTTGACCCGCAGACTGAAGACGTAATTCGACCGTTGGGTCCGTCCGATGATCGACCAGAGTGATATAGCATGAAATTCTGCATCTTAGCCCCGACCAAAACGAATAAGACGAAGTGCCGTCGCCGTGGATGCGGGCAGGTGGTCTACCTCCCGCCTGGTTGTGCTCACGATGGCATAGAGGTCGTTTGTCTGGGCACAGGTGGTTTGGGCGGAATCATCAAAAGCGTTCTTAGAGCGATAGGAATCAGAGCTAAGAGGGGGTGCCGTTGTTTCCAGCGCGCCGACAAGCTCGATAAAATGGTCCCGTGGATCTAAAAGGAATTTACAATGACATGGAATACCGCTACCGATAGAATCCTGGTCTTTGAGTTGACGGTGCAAGGAGATTACGACGCGAATCTGCGGCGGGTCATGATCAGTGACCATGAATTCTACATCGTGTGTTTGTTGCAGTCGCGATCATTGACCGGAGAACTGGAAGTTCTACATGCCGGCTATGCGTCTACCGACCCACCGGGTTCAGCTCCCCATACTCTGGTAATGATCAGGCCTGATGGAGTCGAGGAACGGAAGACGATGGAAGAACGAACGAATGGATCGGATGGATATGTTCAGTACCAAGTCACGTCTACGGATCTCCAGGATATGACAGGTAGATGGAGAATCCGGGTCGAAACGACCTGGGGATCGGCAACCACATCGACCAATCATGGTACTCTCGACGTGCTAGGTCACGGCAGAGGAAGCACGTCGAGCATCCCCATGACAACCCACCCAGGATCACTAACTTCCTCCAACAGGGCACAGGCACAGGCAGTCAGTGCAGGTGGTGGACTAGCCGGAAAGGTGACTCTCGTCGATGGTATCACGGCACCGACTGCAGTCGCGGGAGAGGGTCAAATATATATCGACAGTGCTGACGGCAATCTCAAGGTCCGCTTCGGTGACGGGACGATCTCCACAATCGCGACCGATTAAATTTTCGGTAGAATTTCTGCTTGGTTCTTGTCATCCCCAAAATTACGTGTACAATGTGGGTATGAATACGAAGAACAAAGTAGGTCGTCCGCCAGCAGAGGAACCAATGGTGCAACATCAGTTCCGCGCGACTCATACCCAGTGGACACGATGGACGAAGCAGGCAAAGCGGGAAGGCGCGAAGACAATGGCTGGCTGGGTCAGGCAGCAGTTGGATATCGCATCAGCTAAAACGTCCACTCGGCGTCGATAACGATCTCCTCAACTCTTGATCTCCAGCCAGCCTTGAGCTTTCGCCACCCCCATATTTCTATCTTGATGCCTGCCTGTAAACAAATATAGGCTCTCCGCTCTGCGAGTATCTTTTTCCTGTGCCAAACGAAATCACGTCCACAACACTGCACTGCTAGCACCCCCCTGTTGGGACAGATTGCCAGCAGGTCGATGAAATTGTAGAGGTCAACACGTCGCCTTGAGTGAGCGTTCCAGTGCTCCACCTTGTCTACGATCCATCCTTCGCTCCGAAGTTTTGCCATCGTCCGTGCGGCAGGTCTCATGTCAGATCAATGCCTCCAGTTCTTTTCGCAGGCCCGGAACTTCATCGACTCCCGGCATATGATTTAGTTTATTCTCTTTTTTGTGAGCACTCATGCGTGCGGAAAGATGATCCATCGCAGTTCGCATCGACTTATCAGCCTGGATCGTAGCGAATGCCTCAGATCGCTCGCTCTTGAATCGCTTGTGTTGATCAGCCTGTATCTTTTTGTTCAGCATCCTATTGTTGTACGATCTCACGAAGCGGGGTAGCTCCGATGTCTCCCAGTTTTCAGGCGCGACAGTCAACCCGCGCCGCGCATCGACAAGGAACTGACAAGCGACATCATATGGGACGGGTGCAAGGTCTTCGATCCACTGGTTCTTGCGCTCAGCCGCTACGTCGTCGGAAGTTTGGAAGAGATTGTCAACGCTCTTGCGCCACGCGCGGACTAGTTTCATCCAGTGTGCGAATTCACTCCTGGTCATACAAAGTTCCTCCCGGTAACACGTCGAAAAAGGTTAAAGATTTTAGCTTGTCGCTCGACGGACAGGTTGTCCATGTTGGTAAGACAGTCCAAGTAACTATCAAACTCATGCTGATAGAGTTTGTTTTGCAATTCCTGGTTGTCTCTGATGTGCAATATCCGATCAACAGTCTGCTGTTCTGATCTCAGCCTGTCTTTCTCACGGTGGGAGTACATCGAGTTGCGACGGTACATTATTTTTTCCGTTTGCGCCCAGCCCTACGATTTTTGGTAGGTTTTTCGGTGATTTTTTTTTGGCGATGCGAATTGAAAGCGCTGCCGGGGTAACCATAAAGCGCAACCCAGAACTTCCGGCCCTGCTCGCTCTCGGCGCAGCCAAAGCCAGCGTCTTGGGCGTTTGACAAAATTGTTGCCCAGTGCGGTTTCGACGATGACCAGATCGCAAAACAGCCTTGCGCTGTGGAGAGCCCGGTTGCGATATTCTCGCTGACCTTGCCTTCATAGTTCCATTTTGCTGCGCGCAGGTGAGGCGTGCCATTTGAATAGTGGCTCAGTATGTTGGACCGCGCCATGAATCGTGCATGATCCTGCGCGGCGTTGGTCAGCTCTGTTGAGAGCCGTTGCTCCCGCTTGCCTGAACCACGGCGCAGCAGGTTATTAACGCGAAACATCTCTTGGATGGTAGGATTGTCAGTGATCTCAATCTCGGCCAGCGCCGAGAGAGAAAGGATAAGGCAGAGCATCGCATATCCTCCGTGAAAAAAGGTGGCCCCGCCTCCCGTGCCGGAGTGAACGAGCACGTTCGGCGGGACCAACCCCCCATTTGTAATTAAATCATCTCTCCCAATTTCGTCAAGATCTGGGACGTTCTCACTATCCCTAGAGCCTTGATCGTTTTGATCATTTGCATCGCATGAAAGGCATCCTTGCGATTCCTTAGATCCAGTTGTTTGGCGATCCTTGACATTGGTACGCTTTGGTCGCCCAGCGTCTCCTTTTGACATGCTGTGCAGAAACCTTCACAGTCTTCCCATTCATGGATGATCGTCCCACAGGCAATGCAAAGTCGAAAGTCAGGAGTCTCGTCGTCGTTCATACGCTCTGATCTCGCGCGACATCGGTTAGTTCCTGCTCAGCATAGTGCTCGGCAATCGCCTGCTTTGCAGCTACATCGAAGTCTTCATCAGAGCATTTTGCTGTGTCAATGTCCATGCGATCCCATATCTCCCAGGCTATCGCGACGTTTGGTTG
>VTLG01012306.1_pt1 | contig 27636 bp, 10 predicted proteins | sample 4694571 | NCBI WGS metagenome assembly VTLG01 (sample SAMN12604809, study PRJNA352737) | marine metagenome | biome: ENVO:00000447; feature: ENVO:00000209|ENVO:00000569|ENVO:01000036; material: ENVO:00002151; isolation source: viral sequences binned using virsorter ...
GCAACACCTGTTTTTGTTTTGGTGAAACCAATTTTCTTGAATAGATAATCTACTTTTTGTTGTTGAGTTGGATATCCCACTTAATTTTCCTCTCCTTATCTTATGTAGATGTGAATGACATTGCTGTTACTGAGTCACCTGCTGCTAATTTCCATCGTATTAAAATACGATTATTAGTATCATTTGAAGATGATTCAGTGCCCAAAGTACAAGTAAATGTTCCTCCATTATCATCCATTACACCACCATAAGCACATCCTGGATCAATATTTCTAGGAACTCCCGAACCGACATATTCATTAAACATGTCTGCCCAACCGTTAGTATTAGATAATGATGTAGTCCATGTTGAATTATCAGGCATACATACCCAACATCCTGCTATATTTCCAGTATAAGAAATATTAAAAGTCGAAACATTTGGTGTGATTAATTGAACTTGATAATACTGTGCTCCGTTTCTACCAGATGAATAATCAGGGCCAGCTGGTAGATACCCTGAAGAATAGTCAGTTTGATCGTGTCTTAAAACTCCACCTCTAACCGTCGCTTCATAAGTTGCAATTGATCCTGCACTTCCTCCACTCCAACTGTAACTTGCACCAGATTGACTTGGATTATCTGTAGCAGATACAGCTGGAACTCTTGTTCCATTATTTCCATTTCCGACTGTGTTTGAAACATTATCCTCGTCAATTTGATTTGGTCTTGCAGTTGTTCCCATAATGTTCATCGGTGTACTAAAACTAATTCTTCTATTAACATGAGAACCATATGGTGTAGTTGCAGTGTATCTTGTAAAGTGATTTGAAGTAACTGTTGCGTGTATGTTTTGGGGAATATTTGTTATAAGTGTTGTTACGCCAGTTCCAACTCCATAATTTCTTGTTGGTGGGTTTGTTCCACCTGCAAAGTTTGTATAATTTTTAGTTCCTGTATTTTGAAATGCACTTCCATTATTACCTTGAGTCAAAAATGTATTATTATTATACATGTCACCCGAAGCGTTGGTCACTGTCAAAACATATGTAAAAGCACTATTTGCATGATTTTCATAATGAGGAATACCTGATGAATAATTTAACTCTGGTGATGATGGATTTGTGATTGCACTAAATGAAATAACTGGAGCACCAACTGTGCTTGGATCTTCATACCAGAAAACCTCACCAGTCGTGGCAGAACCATGAGTTAAAAATGCTTTATTATATCCGTCTGGTGATGCTGCATTTAGTAATCTAACATCATATACCTGATAGAACTGTGATGTAATTCCTGTGTTTCTTGTTGATTGTGCTGCGTCTTTATTATCTGCTATCTGAACTGCACCTGAAGTTGCATTATTAATTCCAGTATCTAATGTTGTTGTTCCAACTCCAACTGCGTTGACAAATCCAGTAACAGTTCCAGCATCTCCTGGCCCAATATCATTAATATAGTTTGTTGTTATTGTACTATCTGTATTTCTTGTATATTGAGTTCCTGCAGATGGTGCCGAACCACCTGTATTATTAGTTGGTGTAAATCCCTGACATAATCTTCCGACACCAGCAGTTCCTGTTAAAGATAATGCTAATCCATTAAATGTGTCTGGTGCATCTGGAACTAACTTTCCTAATATAAAATTAAGTTCGTTGATTGAATCTTTTGTATGGTCTGTATTGTTTATCGTAAATGCTCCTGACTTAAATCCACCTGCAGGTGTTCCAATTACCTGATCTCCGTGATAAGTATTTGCTGTAACGACTCCAACATAAGTGATTGCACCACCACCAAATTTTTCAATCCAAGGAGTTAAGAGTGCGATAGTCGTTCCTATTCCGACACCACCAGTGTCTCTCTCTGCGAACAGATGACCATCATAGAAATTAAATGCTAGTTCTCCTAATTGTAGATCCGAAAGTGCAGGTCTTTTACCTGTCACAGACGATCTCTTTAACCTGAAAGGTGTTGCCATTTATTATATTGGGTATTTACCAGAAATGACTTATATAAGTCTTTATCTATTTATCATTCTTTTGGATGGGGTGTTATTGTAGGTGGAACCGATGGATCGAGTGCTTCTATTGCTTCAATTGCACCTAATATTTTTAAATATTGTTCTTTTTTTGCAGCAAATGTTTGTTCCAACTCAATTAATTCATTTTTTATGACTTCTTCATTCTCTTTCAACTGTTCTAGCATCTTATCAGGTTCCATCATGGTTAAATAATAATAGGTATATTATATATTATACACTAAATAGTAAAAAAGTCAAAGTTATATGGCGTTCACGAAAGTTGTTGGGGCTGGTATTCATACCCTAGCACAGTTACAAACACATAATATACACTCTGCAGGTATTATAACTGCGACCACATTCGTTGGAAATATTGGTGGAAATCCTACTTTTACTGGTGATGCAACTTTTAATGGTAACGTATCAATTGGTGGAACACTTACTTATGAGGATGTAAAGAATGTAGACTCAGTTGGTCTTGGTACATTTAGAGAAGGAATATTCGTACCTGATAATAAAACAATACATTTGGGAGGCACTAATGCAAATCCCGATTTTATCATTCATACATCTTCTACGTATGAACAGGGTATTATAGATTATAAACGTTCTGGAACTGGTAGAGCATTTAGAATTAGATCTACAAACACTCAAATCGAAAACTGGAATGGTCTTACTCCTATCGCAAAATTTATTGGTGGAGTTGGAGTTGGTCACGTTGAATTGAACTATGCGGGATCTAAGAAATTTGAAACCACAAGTTCGGGAGTCTCAATAGGTGGAACTACAATTATTACTTCTGCCAGTGGTGGAAAAGTCGGTATCGGAACTGATAATCCAACTGCTCCATTACAAATCAATCACGTATCACCAAAAATTATTTTAGAAGATGATGATAATGCTGCTGATGTATCGATTGCTAATATTGGAGGTGCTGCAGTATATTCATCTAATTCGGATGTAATATTTCAAACAGCAGATACAAGTGAAAAATTTCGCATCGTAGCTAATGGTGCAGTCGGTATCGGAACTCATACTCCGATTGGTGATTTTACTGTAAAGACTAATGGAATGGGATATTTTGGTATTGATGGTGGTGGTGGTAATGGAGCAGAATTTAATGTATATCATGGAACTACTAAAGCAAATACTTATAAATTTGCAAATAATGGTGGGTCGAATGAACTAGCACAATACACTTTATATAATGCTGGTGGAAAACATATTTGGAATATTGGTGGTGGTACTGCTGAAAAGATGCGTCTCACAACAACTGGTTTGGGTATCGGAACTGATACTCCACTACAGAGGTTGCATGTAAAACAAGGAAGCACTACTACTCCTGCAATGGTTGAAGCATTGGGAGCAAAATCTCATGTTAAGTTTCAACATAATGCTGGTAGTTCTTACACAACAACAATTGGAAGTAAAACATTAGGTGCTGGTAATGTTGGATTGACATTTGATACTGGTACTTCTGGTGGTGGAACGAAAATGACCATCGATGTGAACGGTAAAGTTGGTGTCGGAACTGAACTTCCACAAACAATGCACCACTTATATGGTTCAAGTGGTTTATATACAAGATTTGAGTCTGCACAAGGTCAAGTTAACTTTGGTAACAGTAATGGTGCTGGAGTTATTCACGTAACTTCAACCTCACAACCTCTTCGATTTTTGGTAAATGGAAGTAATGAAAGAGCTCGCATTGCGTCTGATGGAAAATTTGGTATTGGTGACTTTAGTAGTGGATCTGTAGCACAAGCACTTCATGTAAAAGGTTCTGATACTAAAATATACCTTGAGCATGTTGGTGGTTATGATATGACTATTTCTACGAATACTGGTGGTGGTCAATGTGGAATTAATGTAAGTGGTGGATATTTGGATTTGTGTTCAAATAACAGAGATTTGGTGGAATGTCTATTTGGTGGTTCAGTTGGCATCGGAAGTGCGACACCAGCACAAAAATTAAATGTTGTAGGTAATGTACAAATTGGATCACCAGTTAATACAGCAAGAAATTTAATTTTCTCAGCAGATAGACCTGCAAATGCTGATTTAGGAAATATCATTGCAAAAAATACTGGTGGTAATATTGCAGCAATTAAATTCCATTCTGGTGAAGATGGAACAAACAAAGATGATGGTCAAATAACTTTCCATACCTCTCCACATAGTGGTCAACAACTTCATGAGCATTTACGTATTAATGAGAGTGGCAACATCTTGATGGGTATCACAGATTCTCATGGTACTGTTTTAGGATCTTATAGTCCTAAAATGCAAATTGAATCAACATCAGTTCATGGAGCATCAATATTCTTAAATCGTGATGGAAATGATTCAGGTGGCCCATTCTTATTCTTAGGACACGGAAGAGGGGGAAATGGACTTGTTCAAGAAAATGATGAATTAGGTCGTATTTCTTTTGTTGGTGGTACTGGTAGTGGTTTTAAAGCAGCAGCAGAGATAATTGCACTGGTAGATGGAACTCCAGGTTCTGGTAGTGATATGCCAGGTAGACTTGTATTCAAGATCACTGGAGATAATCAAGGATCTCCATATGAAAAAATGCGTATCACACAAGAGGGCCAGGTTGTTATTGGACATAACGGAGTTGGTGTTGGTACTGCTATGGCAGATGATTTAACAATCGCAACAGGTAATCATACTGGAATAACAATTCGCAGTGGAACAAGTCATTACGGTTCAATCTACTTTGCAGATGGAGTACCTGATGGAACAGATGCAGATCAAAGAGGAATTATAAGATATCAACATTCTGATGATGATTTTGTTTTCTGTACAAATGGAAATACACCTAGAGTCAGATTGTCAAATAATGTATTGTCATTGGGTAGTCATGCACAAAAAACTTTTAGTTTGGGTAATGTAGTTAATGTAGGAGCACAGGAGAATAATTTATGGGGTGAGTCTGGTGATGGATTTCATATGATGCAAAATGCTTACTATAATGGTGGTTATAAGCACGTATCAAATGATATGAGTACTCTTTACACTCAATACCAAGGTCATCATGTTTGGTACACTGCTGCTGCTGCATCTGCAGCTTCTACAGTAGATTGGAAAACGAGACTTCGCATCAATCAACATGGAAGATTAAAAATAAATCATAATAATTCAGCTGGTCAATTAGACGATACTTGGTTATCAATATACGATGCAAATAGCGATAGTTCTGCTCATGATCCTACTGGCATCAGTAAGAACTATGCAATGATTGCCCTTCATAACTATGGAACTGGAAGTCCTGGTGATACCGCAGGTATAGGATTTGGTGCTGGTGCTGCGTTTACATATACAAAAGGTTCCGTAGCATTCCAGAGAACTACTAGTTACGGAAGAGGTGATTTAGTTTTCTTCAGTAATGATGATGGAGATTCAACTTTAGTCAATGAAAATGACGAGAGGATGCGTATCACAAGAGGTGGTAAAATTTCAATGGGAGGAGAAGCTAATCCAATTGCACTTTTAACCCTTAATAAAGGTAGTGTGGGTTCTAATAATACCTATAGCACTGGAGAAATATTAAGATTAGAGGGATATGACTCAACTAATAGTAAACATGGTATTGGGTTTGGTCGTTATGGTGGTGGTGCTAATGGATATAAACCAGCAGCATTTATTGGTGCTAAAGAAGGAATTTGGTCAAACTATACTAATTGTCATTTAACTTTTGCAACTAGAATTTCAACAAGTGATGATGAACCAACAGAGAGACTTCGCATTAAAAACGATGGTGATTTAGTATTAAGGGGTAATGATAAAGGATGGTCAACAATTCAATATGCTTATAATGGTCGTGGTGTAAAGAGGCATTTTAGAGAATACAACACTGGTTCTTCAGCTATAACATATAATTTAATAAGAATAAGAAGACATTATTGGGGTTGGGGACATTATAAAATTACAGTCAAGAGAGTATATTATAGTGGTATTGGGGACTCCGTTTTTTATATAAATGGTCATGGTCGAACTGATGGGTCTTATAACGCAAGTTATGCTGTATTGGAGAAAAAACACAATAATCATACATCTAACACTCATAGTTCTGCTAGAATTTCAATAACATCACCATCAACAAGTTCACCAGGTGATATTTATGCAGCCTATATTGATGTTCAATTAAATTGTCCTGCATATATGTACCTTTTTGTTGAAGTAGAGGCAGCTGCTTCAAATGAAGACGCTGATATTAGTAATTTGGGATCTGATCAATACGCATTACATCCATAGGAGGTTTTATTATGGCATTTCAATACAGTCCAACTTGGAATTATCATCCAATTATAATCGGAGACAAAAGATACGATTTTGATCCATCTCTTGAAGTACCAGTTCCACCTGAACATGAAGACCACGGTAAAACTGTTCAGCAAATTGTTGGTACTTCAATCATAACTGATGCGATGATAACAGAGCATAAAGAAAAGGATACTTGGGAACAAATGAGAGTATATCGAAATCAATTACTAAACGAATGTGACTGGACGCAAGGTGTAGACGTTCCCGATGCAATCAAAACACCATATCAAACATATCGTCAAGCACTTCGAGATATCACAAAAGCAGCAACCACTGCTGATGTCGTCTGGCCTACTAAACCATCATAAATAACCAAAAACTATAATGGCATTCAAAGTATATAAAAGAATTGGTATAAGAAGAGATAATAATCTTTCAGATTTATCAAATCCAACAACAGCTTTAAATAATTTACTTGATACTCTAGCACCATTATCTGATGAAAGTTTTTTTACTGAAGATTTGGATGCAATTAGAAATTTATTTTCTCAGGGATTAGATAATAGCGAATATAAAGGAATAATCGACAGTGCGATTGAATTTACAACTCCAAATGGTACAAATACTGAATTTAATCCAAGAATTACTTATCAAAATCGTCTTGACAAATTTGCAGCATTTGCAGGAGAACCTAGATTTAATGGTGGAAATGGATTAACAGCAAATTATTATCAAAATGACCAAATAAATTTTAATACTGATGCAGATTTTAATTATGGAGTAGGTATTGCAAATTTTGAAAATGAAACAGTTGGACAGATATTTACAGGTATCACAACAGAAGGTGTGATTGAAAGTGATAATTTCTGGGAAGCAGGCAATTTTGAATATACTGGAAAAATTCACCCACAATCAGTAAAATCAAATGTAGGTGTCAAATGGGAAGGTTTTTACACTCCCTCAGTGACAGGAGAAGTTAATTTTAACGTGTCATCTACTGGTTATTTTACCTTTGACTTTGCAAGGGATGGATATGATAACGTAGTCGGTGGTGGAACAACATATACAGAATATGCAAGAATTGGTATTACAACAACGGTCAATGGAACCAAATCAGGAACTGAAATTGTAGTAGTGCCAACTACTACCGTAAAGCATGTTGGTATTGGCATGTCTGCGAGTGGATCTGGAATTAGAGCAGGTTCAAAAGTTTCAGGATATGACAGAGCAACTGGAAGTATAACTCTTGAAAATCCTGATGGGGATCCAATTCAAAGCACAGGATCTACATCTGTAACATTTTTTAGAGACATTGGTAGTAGTGTTAGATCTTTTGTTAGAACTCAAGTTCTAACTGCATATGAAAGGTACCGAATTAGAATTAGATATTTTCACCCAAAATCAGTTAATACTTCTAACCTCTCTAGGTCTGTAGATATTAACTTTAAAGAATCAAATATGACTGAAAATGGTCAATTAAGATTCAATAAATTATATTCTTTAGATTATGATTTTAGTGATTCAGCAAAAGGTGAGTTTAATGATTACTATGATCAATCAGTTCGTTTTGGAGGTTCGAATACAGATGGAATTGGGAGTCGAACTTCATCTAACAATTATGTAAAATTAAAATCTACAAAAAAAATTGATATTAAGTATAAAGTTAAAGGAAATTACGCAGATATTGTAAGAACTACTGTAAATACAACTTTAACTAATAATTCATCAATAATTGGTGGTTTTAGTTCTGGTAATCCAACCTCTGGAATTGAAGTTGGAAATTATGTTTTTGGAAATAATATACCCGAAGGTGCAAGAGTGACTGACGTTTATATTAATCAATTTGTTGTGATAGATAAACTTGCTACTGCCAGTGGAACATCAATTTCTTTACTTTTTGTAGATCATCGTGGATTTGTAAAAAGAGTTCGTGTTAGTGCAAATGGTGGATCTACAAGTATTAATGCGATAAGTGGATTTTCTTTTAGAGCAAACCCACCAAATGCAACTACGACTCATACCGATATCCAAAAAGGCATGATCGCACTTTCTCCAAACATTAATGGTTTTAAAAAAGTAATTAATGTTGAACCAACTCAAGTCACTCTTAGTGACAGTGTTAGCACAGGTGGAAATGAGGACGTATTATTCTATCAATCACGAGGACTGAAAGATAATACTCTACAAATTTTTTGTGATAGACTTGATGGAATTCCGAGTGTAAAATGTCTAGTTGCGAATACAAGTGGAGCAACTTTGGGTATTGGTACTGATATAATTCCTGTTGATGATACTTCTGTCATTCAAAATGATTGGAATATTCAAGGATTTAATTTTTGGCCAAACACTCAAATTGAAAGTATAGATCCAAGTGCTAAAGAAATCACTATTAAGGAACCTCAAGGAAGAGGTTTGAGAAGAGCAATGACCGATAATTCACAGTTTACTGCAACAAGTAATGGTGATGATCGTCAATTATGTTGTCCTCCTACAGATACATCTCCCCCATTTAATGCAACAGAAGAGGGATTAGAAACAGTCTTCAACGAAAGACCGAATTTAAAATTTAATGCAGGAAATATTGTATTTGATCAATTATCTGCAACTTTCCCTACTGGCACTAGTAAAATAACAACTGCTTCTCCAACTTCTCCAGTCAACCGAAAAATTAAGATCCAAACACCGTCAGGAACTTTTAGAATATTAGCAAACGAACCAAATCCTTAAAAAAGGTTTTCAGTCAAATTTTTGCCGAAATTTTTTTTCGACCTTTTTTGGAATTAAAAGTCAATTTTGGTTTTAGTCTCTATTTAATAATAAAAAATAAGTTTCAGTATTACCATCAGGATCTTTGACTTGGATGGGTAGTTTATGTGAGAAACTTGATGCATCTATTTCTGGAGAAACTGTGGTTATATCACTAGCAATTCCCTCTATAATTATAGGCCCATTAGTTTTATCTAAAAAAGAAAGTTCGCCAATTGAAACACTTGTGCTTTCTGTTTGTAAAGTTCCTGTTCCATCATCACTTCCCTCTTCACTCCAAGGATTATTATCTGTTGAGAATGCACGAGTATCTCCAATATAAATTCCAGCTTTGCCACCTGTTAAAACTGCAGTTGCACCACTATTAAACTCAGCAGGATCATTTAGAACAATACCTCCTTCAAATTTAAGTTCTTCACTGGTGGTAGTGCTTTTATCTCCTCTATACTTTCTATTCATAAAGAACTGAGCATTCTCAATATTTGCTTGAGTTATATCACTAGCAGCATTGATACCCACACCACCTAACCAAGAAAACTCATCATCTTGAACAACTGGTGTAATATAATTTAAAACTTGAGTTTGATGCACAGGATCTTTTCTAATAAATGTAAAATTATCTGGACTAACAACAGTTGATATGCCTATCTGATTTGATGTGATATCTATTACATCTACACCAAGAACATTTGTGGATGGTCTTGTTGATAATTTAAATTTAGTAAATCCATCTGATTCAGTAACATAATAATCTACATTTGGTGATAAAGTATTGACACTAATAACATTATTAGATGAATCTTTTACTTCAATAGTAACACTTGTATCGACACCAACGACATCATCTTTAGTAAATGCAAACGTATCATTTGCATTCAAAGTTAGAGAAAGTCCAGCACCAACATTTGTACTTGTATATGCGACTCCTACTTTTTTACATTCGAATGTTGTAAATCCTTCAAATACATTTTCAACTGAGAAACTATTATTTAAAATTGTTGAACCAACACCAGTTATGTTACCAATGGTAATTAAATCACCAAATTTTAAATGATATGGTCTATCCATAGTCACAGTAATCTCCGTTTCACTTATTAATATACCAGCAATAAAGTTTTCTGTTCCTTTAGAATTTATCGAAGTTACTGATAATGGTCTATCAATATCAAAGTTAAAAAATCCACTCCCATCAACAGTATTAAAACCAACTTTTGATGTATTTCTTAAATTATTTTGAAGACGATTTAAATCGTCTGATATTCCAGAACCACCTAAAGCACTCCATACTTTGAGGTCATCTGTGCCTTCAGCTAAATCTAAATCTCTTCGATATCCTTGATTTTGTCTTACCATGTTACTATACGTTTAAACCTCCATCTACAGTAATACTCCAACCTTTACTAACTAATAAAGAGGCAAGTGTTTTTTGCTCTGTTGATGGAGATCCATTACCTCTTAAATTTACAGTCACTCCACCACGTTTAATTGCGTTCCAATTACTAAACAAATCATCTATAATTTTATCTAGTGCTTGTTGAGACAAATTATTGTTTGATAAATCTATATATCTAATTCGATATAATTTAGCAAATGCTCCAGGTTTATATGCGGTAAAAGAGTTATTATATAAAGTCAAATATCTTAAAACAGTGCAGTTTGAAAAATCTGGAATTTGTCCAGCTAAATTATTGTTATGAGCATAATAATAAAACAAATTAGTAAGTCCCTCTTCTGGTTCTGAAATTGTAGTTAATTGATTATTCTGAAGGAAAATATATCTAAGACTATTTAAGTTTTTAAAAGAAGGAATGGAACCATCAAAACTATTCTGAGTTAAATTAAGATAGTATAATTTTCTATTTGTTAAGAAACTCGGAATTGATCCAGTAAAAGCATTTTGTTGCATCCAAATATATGTCAAGTTTTCATTAGTAGAAAGATCAGGAAATGTTCCACCTGTTCTACCATAAGAACGATACCAAAGATAGAAAAGATTTGGATTTTGTGCAAACGCATCGGTTGCTATTTCTTTTTCATTTAAAAGAGATCCAGAATCAATATATAAATTTGCTAATTTTGCACACTGATCGAATGTAGTTGAGTGAATAACTTTAGTTTCATCACCGTCAGGTCTACCACCAACTATATTTGTATATCTAAAATCAAGCGTTCTTAAATTTGGATTCGTAAATCTTGGAAATCTTGAACCATTTAACTGAGCTCCATAGAAACCAAGACTGTCAAGATTAACACAACCGTTAAATGCATATAAATTTCCAGCTTTAAATAAACCTCTAGTGCCTGTTAAATTAGAACCATAAGAATGAGAATAAGTTTGTAATGCATCAGATCCGTCTAGTCCATTTGGAATTGCAAGATCTGTAGAAGTATAATTTATGTAAGTTAACTTAGAACCACTTGCTAAATTAAAATTACCGTCAGTATCACCCAAACTCTCATTATTACTTACATGCAAATAAGTTAAGTTTGGTGCTGATTTAAAGGTATAAGATCCATTTGGATAGGTTGAATTTGGTGAGATGCTTGTGTTTGTGACACTTCTAAAATCATTAGTGTGAATAGCATAAGAAGTAACTGTACTAGGAATGTCTGGACAGAAGGAAGCTGCACTTACATTATCAGGATGAAAATATGCTCCACCACCTCTACCACAACTAAAGGATATTAAATTTGGTAACTTTTCAGAAATGATATGTCTCACTATAGTTCCATAAAAAGTTCCCTCCATATTCAATGTTCTTAAAGTATTACCAGGAGTTTTCATCTTATCGAAAACTGCATTTGCACTCGCAGTATTATTAAGTGTTCTTTCTGCTTGAATATCACTAAGATAAAAAGGATTTCTCATGATAGAAAGAGTTGCCAAATTAGGTGCAATAAAAGCAAAATTAGGAAATGTTTTTAATTGATTATATGCAAAATTTAATTCTGTACAAGTTGATAATGAAACATTCGGAAGAGATGCGATGTTAGCACTCGTAATTTGAATCTTTGTGATAAGAGCTGGATTGTAATAAAATTTTATAAATCTTTCTCTAGATCTTGCCGATCTAAAATTAATTTCCGATTCAGAAGTTCCCTTATTTTGAAAATTTACGTATCGATTTTCATTTGCTGTCTCTACTATCTTCCAACTTGCAGGTATGCCACTGTAATTTACATTTATTTTAGCATTTAGATTTCTAAAAAATCCTTTAAAAACTAAAGGTATTCCTTTCATTGCATATAATTTTACAATCTCTCCATTGATATTACACTCGATTGCAGAAGTAGGAACTTCAGATATAAATTCTTTTTCTTCTGGAACTATGGATGTTTGTAATCTTGGCCCTGTAGTTCCAGACTGTGTTCCAAATTGTAATTTACCTCCAGTGTTGATACCGACTTGTGCACCATAAGAAATTGGAGATGTTGGTAGAACAGGATTTGCAGCAGAACTCCATGCACTGATTCTTGATGTTGAAATATCTGCAATTTTAATTTCATTAGTTCCATCTTCAAGATAACGATATCGAATCGCACCACCACTTAAAGAACCATTAATATCTAAATTACCAAATAATGTTTGATCTGTTCCTGCACGATTTAATAGTATTGAATTATATGTCTTTGATTCATTTTTATATCGGTCAAGAGTTTTCACTAATGGAACACTTAGACGAGAAAAACTAACCCAATCATATCGAGACATACCACCGTTAGCTGAACCTCGAATAACTTCTAAATCAAAAGGATTGATACCAAGATTTTGAAGTGCAGTATTTTTACTCTCAACATCAGTTAAGTAACTTAAAACATTTAAACCGAATAATTTTGGATTTTTGAGTGACATATTATTGTTCCTTAAAGTTTAAACTCATCTGTACATTTCCAGTATTATTAGATTCATCACCATCAATTTTTTTAGCAATAACAAATGTTGCTTCAATATTATTATTATCTGGTGTAATTACATTTCTATCAACACCAAATACTTTTTTCATATCAACAACCTTAGTTTCATTTGCACCAATAAAGAAAGTATCTTTTGTAACAGAATTTCTTAACGCTTGCTCATTTTGAACGTCAACAGTTGCTCCAGATAATCTTTCAACTGACTCAAAATTAGTTGGTGGTATTGCAACGTTACCAGTATTTCCACCTGCGTTATCAATTGATATATTCGCATCATTTGGAATTGCTAAAATTGGTGAAATCGTTCTTTGGAAATCTCCAACTGTTTCTTTCACTGTTATGTTATGTATCTTCGCATTATCTTTTAGTTTTCCAACAAGATAAAGAGGGAATGGATTGAAATTATAAAGTTTTGACCTTGTTGGTAGTTGCCCTCCAGTTGAAATAACTGCTCTAGAATATAAAGTTATACCTGATATTTGAGTTCCAATAAGTTCTGTATCTGGAATTGTTCTAATAGATTGATCAATTTCAATATAACCAAAACGATTACCCTGACTATCAGTGCGTATACCTGGATTACTAACAAATTTAGCATTACTTGCAACCACACTCTCCCCATCATCACTTTCATAAGCTACTTGGCCACCAATCCAATCTGTAATAGAAGTTGGAAATGGGCCTTCTTTAATAATATAATATTTTGCAGGATTTTCTTGCAAATTTTCATCTAATGGACTAACACCATAAATTTGCCTCATATTCGATCCCATGATTGTAGGATCTAATACTTCAATATTAAGTCTAGAACAAAAACCTCCGCTTGGATTGCTAACTCTGGGAATTCTATAATCTAGTCCCATTCTAACTGGAACGGTTCCCGAAGCATAAAGATCTTCTCCACCTTCAATCCCATCTTCATTTAAACTTGCATAACTGTGTGTACTTTCACCATACAAAATTTCACTTTTAGGTAAAACTGATGTAAGACCCGTGCCAACATAATTCCCAGAAATATTTTCATAATCTCTCCAAGGTACATCTTGTGGGCTCCATCCATTCAAAGTTTGGCCAGTTATGGAGGGTTTTTTATCAGTGACACCAATTAAGAAATCTGCAAAGTGTGTTCCTGATCCACCCGATGAACTTTGATCTTTTGCACTTGGATTTAAAAACTGTATTTCAATTTTTGATCCACTAAGTGGAAAATCAGATGCGAAATGAACATCATAATTACTAAAACGAACTAAGTGAGGATAAGTTGATCCAATACCAACAGGTACAGTTGTTACACTTCCTGCAACACCTGTCAAAGGATCTGTGAATGCGTAATCTAATACATCTGAACCACCAATTTGTCTTGAACCATAACTAGGATAACTATCCAAACTATCCCCATATCCTTTCACCATTGCCGATTCATATGTTTTAAATCCACTTGCGTATTCAGTCGCAGTTCCGTCCATTGCAACAATGTAAGCGTTGAAAATAGATGGAGCAATTAATTTAGCACCTATATCACTTTCAGTAAAACTTGCACCAGTTCCAACTGCAGTTATTGTATTACTCGCTGTAAATTCAATCTGCATATCTCTTCCTGTAATTGTTGAACCGATACCAGGTGAAAATACGTGACCAAAACCAGGACATGCTTTACAATTTACAATTTTTACCTCAGTCAGAGAGTCAGTTGACATATTTAACTTAGTAGGTATTATTATCTTTCTATTTCCAATTTCTTCACCTGTGCTATTCACTATAACATCTTTTGGTCTAATTCCAATTAATGGGGTTGCTGTTGTTCTATTGATTGGTTTTGTAACTAATCCAGTGCTTACAGAAAATATATCTGAAGTTCCTTCATCACCACCGTCAATGTAATATGAAGCACCATACTTATAAAGAAATTGTGGTTGAAAAAGACTACTATTATCAAATACATCTAAAGAATATTTAAATCTAAAGTAAGAATCTCTTAAACAAGGGCCATCTAGTGAGTTTTCAATCACTAATGTATGAATAACAACCCATCTTGCCTCACCGTTTCCTGCAGGAATATACGCATAAAATCTTGCACCAATCGCACCATACCAACCAAATTCAATCTTCCACATGGTAACATTTTCTGGTTTGATTGTATATCCAGAAGGGCCATTTCCATTTAGAGGATCACCATTAAATTTATCCTTTGGTATTTCTATAGTCCAATATGTTCGACTATCAAATGGATCACCACTTCTTATCTCTGGTTGAATTGTTTCATAAGTTGCACCATCTATATTAACAGATGTAGCATCTATATCAAGTCCATTTCGAGTTAAGACAGAATTTTCTAATTTAACTGTGCTTCTACGAATAATTGATAAATTACCTTCAAATATTTTAAACATATATTGATCGGTTTCATTTGCAATTCCCCATTCCAATTTAACTCCAGAAACTTTTTCTACAGATGATCTGAGTCCAAATGTAAATCCACTTATTCTACCTGGTTGATATCTAAAAACTCTACGAGACTGTAAAAATGAATATCTTTTATTATCTGTGGCATATCCTGGTACTGTATTACTATCTGTGTAAATTACACCAAGGAGAGTTCCTATAGTTCCAAAACTTACAAACTCTTGTGTAATAGGATCAAGAAGAGAAGTTCCTTGTTTTATTTCTCTCCAAGTATCAGTCCAAGTATCTATGGCTGCAAATGCCTTTCCATATACATCTCCTACTTCTGAATTTTTATCGTATATTACATCTCCTGCAGCAACAGTTACAACATTTGGATTTAAAAATTTATCCTTCCAATCTGAAGGATATCCTTGCGTAGATCCTAAACCACTATCGTAGTAAGTAAATAATTGATTTCCAAGTCTCACAAAGTCCAAATAAAAATTAAATTTATTTGAATCATAAAGTCCAACTTTTGAAAATTTTGGCCCAAATGGGTAACTATAGGGTGGAGGAAATGCTTCTAATCTAATTCCAGATTCCTGTGTTTCTTCTTTTATGTTTGCTAGATATCTTTTTCCATATATTTTATTTGCTCTAGTGCTCCAACTAGAAAAATCTAAACCACCATTTAAAGAGAAAAATTCCCAATCATCACTGTTTAATCCGTATGATGATACATTTGAAAATAAACTTAATTGTGTTTCTGCACGATTGACACCAAGTAATGTTGTGCTAACTTCACTGGTTTCTCTGAATATTTCTGCTACTTTTAAAACATTATCAGCAACTTTACCAACTGGAGTATCATCTATAAATTGAACAGCACCAGTATAAATTCCTGCAGTTGTGACGCTATTAGATATTGTTACTCGGTCAAAATCTTTTCTTGTTACAAAAGAACCATCAGGAACTGATGATCCTAAAACTTTATCACCAGCAATTACATTATCAGTATATGTTAAATCACTTTCAGGAAAATATAAAAGATTTTTTCTTTTTTGTAAATCACTATTAACTCTGACTTCAACTTGATTTGGATAATTTGCTATACTTACAAAACTTCCAACACCGACTGCTAATTTTACGGTTGATCCAACTGAAATTGGTGTGCCACCACCTGCTACTTTAAGAAGAGTCATCGTTCCTAAAGAAGTAGTAGTGATTCCACTGACACCAATCGGAACATCTAAGTCCACACCATAAGTAGCAGTTGATATTCCTACAGAAGAAAACTGTCTTCTAGAATATGACTCTTGTGGAGTGGTTGGAAATGTTACTGAAGTTGCTCTTTCTTTTGATGCATCAGGTAAGAAAAATTGATCAACTTCAGTTACAAGCGGATTACCATCTTGATCAGTTAGTATCTCACCATTTGCAATGTTATATAAGGGTCGTTGATCTTTCGGTATTACGGATATTGGGCGTTTATCATGCCCAATCTTTACATCCTTTCCCCCATTCATAAATCACTGCTCCTCCCAAGTTACACTTGCGGATACTGTAGCGGTGCTAACACCAGAATTATATATTGCCTCTGATGATCCTACAATATACAAACTTTCTACCACATTTGTAAGTGGGAATGATAGGTATTCTTTATTATAATCGAAGTATGGGGATAAATCAAATTCCTCTCCAGAAGCTGGAATATACAAACTTGCAACAATCGTTCCTGTTTTAGGAATTGGTGATCTGTTCTGGGGATTTACTTTAATTGATGATAGTGCATCTAAAGTAAATTCAGTTGTTGTTGGATCAATTCCCTCACCTTTTGGTGTTGAATGTGACTCATATAAGAATGCAAAATTTGGATCTAATTTAATCTCATCAGTGGTTGAATTTTCTGCTCTGAAATAATATCCTGGTGTTGAACTTGTTGATGCTCTTCTCTCAAGATATCCAAATACAGATATTTTTTTATTTGAAGGATCGTTTGCAAAACTACCTCGGAAATAACCATATACTCCAGTTCCCTCTGCGAGATAGTTTGCAGTGGTTACGCTTATAAATGTTGGTTCTCCTCTCTTTCCAATGTTAGTTGTAGTACCAATACCCTGAGATCCAGTAACAGTGGATGTTGTTTGGAAGATAGGAGATTTAAGTAAATCCACTTTAACCATTCCAGTAGATCCAGTTGAAAGTCTAGTTGGGTAAACCTGTGTCCTATTTCTTACATTTTGTCCAGTGCTACTTTGTATGAAATCTCTACACTTAAGACCAACTAATGGAGTTGTGCGATTTGCAATAATATCAATAGCATTTCCAGGAATTGAAGTTGATGAAATAGGGACATTAAGATGTAATCTATGGTTAGTTACATCAACATATGTTATCTCTATATTTTGATCAATCGCATTACCAGTAATGACCTTTGCACCGACATAGAATGAAGATGATAGTCCTGTTCCTGAATGTGTTTGAATATATGGATCTGTTGTGCTTGTTGCTTGTGTAACTGTCACTGCACTACCAACTGCGATAGCTGACCTCTTTGATCCAAATATATCAACTGCTGTATCAGTTCCATAACTGAATAGTTTTACAGTACCTCTGTCTCCACCATCAATGTAGTAAGAAGCACCATACTTAACAATATGCTCTGATTTTGATCCGTATTGTAAACCTTCAGCACCTAATCTTCTAGCATTAGGATATCCAAATCTATCCTTTCCACCACCACCATATATCATATAAGTAATGGGAAGTGTTGCATTACCTAAAGAAGACCCCTTCAATTGGTTAGATGCTCTTAGATGATGTATTCTAACCCAACGTGCTTCTCCGTTGCTTACAGGAACGTATGCAAGGAACAGAGCACCAACAGCACCATACCATGAGAATTCAATCTTGTACATGGTAACTTTATCAAATTCAAGATTCCAAATACTTGTATCAGTTGCAATTTCTCCAGTAGTTTCATCACGAACATTTGATCCAGCTCTATTACTTGCAGTAACATCACTGTATAATAAACTATCAGTCGCATTATCTAAACGATCACCACTAAACCTAGATCTTGGAACACGATATTCATATACATTCCAAAAATCTTTATTGACATTCTGATTAATCCAATCTCTGTAGTAAAGGTTGACTGCATCAATCTCAGTTTTAAGAGTCGCAGTTTCAGTAACAGGTCTTCTTGTATCAATATAACCCTCAACATTACCTTCGGCATCCTCATATTTGTATGGGAACATACCTGATGGTTTTACAGTACCATACTTTTTCTCTGATCCTATTAGACTATTTGCATTTGGATGCACAAAAGGAACAGGAGTTACAAGTGAGTGAGGACTCGCATAACTTCCATAAGTTCCATTAGTAATTCCTGTAACTTGATTTTGTGTTAAACCAGGATTTGCTTCAATTTTTTGGAAATTCTTAAGTGATACTGTTGTAATACCAGTGTTTATATTATATGATATTGAGTTAACACGATAGATTTTATCATTTGTTAAACCTGTGATTATACCAACAGCAGTTCCATCAGATGTTAAATTTGCTCCAGCTGAGTAAGAAACAAATTGACTTGTAGATAATCCAAGAACATGTCCACCAGAGTGATAAAAAGTAGGAACAGTCGAAACACCAACGTTAATTGTAAATGATGTTGTGGTTCCAACTTGAAGAATATTATATCCATAAACTCTGTTCGGATATGTTTTAATACCGCCTGAATATGGAGTTGCACTACCCCCAGTGTAACTGTATTGACAAGTCATACCAATACCACCAAGTGTTACATACTTTCCAACAGGATATCCATGAGCACCGTGTGTGGTAATAGTCATAAGACCACTATCGATATCATAAGTTGCACCGTAAACACTTCTACCTAAACCTGCACTCGCATTAAAAGATAATGTATCTCCACCAGTCACTTGTGTAATTGGTACTTCTTTTTGTTCTTGTAAAAGAGATGGATCATACACACCAGCATGTGTCATCAATAAGTTATCACGATAGATAACTAAATCTCCAAGTTTTATATTTCTAAATCCTGCTGGTATTGATTTTGCTGTATCAGTTGTCTGACCAATTCCTTGTGTGTTATCTGCTTCAGATGCCCTTCTTGCTAATGGATCTAATGGATTTGTAGAACCATAATCTGCTGTTTGACCAGGATCGGCAGAAACTGAAAATTCAACGGGATTATCAAATAGTAATGATTGGGTTCTTCTTACTACGCAGAAATTATCTCCTTGTCCATTGTTTCTTGTTTCCCAATAATATCCATCAAAATTATCAAATATTCCATACTTACGAATAGCTGGATTATATACTGTGCTACCTATATCATTTGTATCTGCAACATTAGCATCAGTTGATGATACATTCATTATTGTGGTTTTTACACCAAATGTAGCAGCAGAAACACGACCTGGTTGATATCTAAAAAATCTCTTTGAAGTAAGAACAGCAGTTTTATCTGGAGGTGCTTCAAGTAATGCACCAGATTCTTCAGGAATATGACTCAAACCCCATTGTAACTTATCAATACCATCGTATGGTGTGGTATTTCCAACTGCTACAGCAGAAAATTGTTCAGGATCTGCTGCCCATTCTGTTGGGTTTACATCATATGTGTTAACGTCTGCAAATATACCAAGTGCAACTTCTGATCTTGGAATTCCTAAAAGAGAAAGTGCAACTTCAGATGCGACTTTATTTTGTTCCGCAACAGGAATTGTTGACTGATCACTTGCAATAACAACGGGAACAGATTTTTCAGATTTTTGTTGACCAGGAGGGACTGGAGCAGTCCTTCCAACAACGACCACCGAGGCATTATTATTGACATTAGTATTATCAGGCATTTAAATAACTCCGACTCTTCCTTTAGCGATAGTGAATTTTCTCCTTATAGATATATAGTCGTCGGGCACAACCGTTGATCCGTGCTGAAGCAGTGCTGCTGTCGTACTGAATCCAGTTAGAACAACCAATTTGGTTAGTACATCAACATCAATTGTTTTCTGAACTGTTAATCCAGTTGCAGTAGTTATAGTTTGATTATTGCTATCCTTCATACCAACGGTCAAACCAGATGAAAGATTAGGAGCAAATGAATGCTCTTGTAATTTAACCACATCTCCGACTGATATTCCACTAAGTTGTCCTGGATTTTCTAGTTTGACAATATATTGAGTTACAGCAGATCCTACATTAGGTGCTACGTATGTATCATTATTTGCCCAGTATCCAGTAGATATTCCAATGAAGGTTGTGAATCCACTAGGTTGTTGTGTATATTCTTCTCCAAGAATTTCATATCCAAGTGCAGAAGTGGCAGAACCAACAAGTCTATCCAAAACTCTGTCACCATCTGAAGTGAGACTAGTTGTTCCTAAAGATAATTTAAGTTGTACATAACCATTATTTCTTCCATATCCATCTGACCTACTATTTTCAGTCATTATGCTCAACGTTGGTGTTTCAATAAATTTAGTTCCAAGAGTTGCAATTCGAGTGGTACTATACAATCCAACCATTGTTCCAATACCAGCAGTAATCGTAACTTTACTACTACTAAGGTCTTTTCCGTTACCTTCTTCAACATAAAGTAGTGTTGGGCCAGTAAATGGATCCTCACTAGTATCAATCGTAATATTAACAGAATCAAAGTCTGAATCATAAATGTCAGGTGAAGCAAGAAACTCATCAGCTGGGCCAAGTATGATGTTATTTGTTGTGGTAATCTTACCAGTTGCGTAAGCATCTAAACCACTTCCACAATTTCTAATTATATTTCCGCCAGTTGAAACAACTGAAGTTACAGATAGGTCAAGTGGGCCAGGATAGTTCTCAAATAATGAATCGTTAATTCTTACTGTTTCAGAATTTTGTACATCTAGAGGTCTAAAGTTATATCTATCTGTTTGTCCACCATCAACAATCGCACAGTTTTCAATAGAAATACGTCTTGAATTTCTCGCATACAATCCACCACCAGGTGCATTTCTAATTTCTACATCTTTGAACAACATAGAAGTTCCACCAGTGAATGTAAGAAGATTATTATCTAAATCACTTTCAAATCTAAGGTTGTTTGAACTATTTCCATCTACGGTAACATCTTGCATTGTTACATCAGTTGGATTTGTTGTTCCAATGCCAACTAGATTTCCATCAAATGGTAATTCATATAGTGCAGTTCCAGCTGAACCAATACTCCTTGTATCATTTGCATAGTATTGTTGTTTAATAATACTATTTTTTCCAGAACCCCTTAAGGTAAATTTAGTGGGAACTATAATTCTATTTGTTAGATAAGTTCCACTTGGTAAGTTTAGATAATTACCACCAGCAGAGACTGTTGCAGAAATTGCTTCAGATATTGCTTGAGTATTATCATGAACAACTTTAACATGTGCTGTTGTGCCAAATCCAACACTGGTATTTAAATTGTAATTACCTTCAACTGTGATGCTGTTTTGACCAATCGCAACAACTTTATCAATATCCCATCCTCTTCTCTGACCTTCGGTTCCAATAGTTGGGAAGTGAATTTGATTTGTTTCAACTGTGCTTGTGTGGAATCCTATGAATTCATTATCATTTCCTTTTGCACTCCAAGCAGTTTTTTCATATACACCATAATCTTTCCATACTAATTCAGTTGTTCCAGCACTACTTAATTCTTTTTGACCTAGAACAGCAATCAATTTTGCTTGACCAAGATCTGCATTTCCTACAGTTCCAACACCTGTGAAGTTTTGACGATAGATTAAGATACCATGATCTGAATTAGTTCTACTTAAAGTTAAAGTATTATGATTCAAGTCATTGAAATTGCTCATAATAGTATTTGCAACTCCAGCTCTAGCACCAGTGCCAGTATAAGCACCAGTCGGATCTATCTGTGAAGAAATACCAATCTTACCATTCTTCATATTATATTGTGCTTGCCAATAATAATAAGTTGCTGATGTTGAAAATCCCGTTGTAGGAACTGATGCAACTTTAACAGTATTACCAACAATAGGTGCAGGAACTGTTGCACTATCAGTTGTTCTGGTCACACCAAATAATTTAACTCTTTCATCAATAAAGAAACGTGCAGTTGATATTCCTGAAATTTGTAACTTGCCACCTACAGCAGCACCAAGACCAACATAGATTGATGGGTCATTACTAATACCTAAACTTCTAAGTTCATAAGCAGATAACTCATGTGGATCAATCATTTCATATCCATTACCAGCTTGATTGACCTTAATGATGCGGTTTCTTGCGTATGTTGTTTCTTCAGTTGAATCTGGTAAATCGGATAACTTGAAGTTTTCATATGCATTTGCACGGATTGTTCCGTTTACATCTAATTCATATGCTGGTGTTGCTGTTTGAATACCAACCTTTTGAGTATCTTTATTAACAACAAGAGATGGACTTGTATCATCACCAACTTGGAAGAATGGTTTATTAATTGCGTTACCTTTAATAAGTAACTTAAGTGCTTCAATTCCATCAAGAGATGTTGAAGTTAATTTGTTTGTAACATTAAGTGGGCCATTAAATTCAGATGGTAAGTTACGATTTGGGCCACCACCAACACGTAATGTATTTCTAATATAAACGTCATCGAACGATACTGAAAGTGCATCGTCTGATGTTTCTCCTAAGAATAATTCTCTTGCTTGTACTCTTTCTCCACTAAAGAAGTCACCACGATCATTCATACCAGAGAAGAACACAACTCCACCTTTCTCTTCTCTTGAAATCGCAAGAAGTTCTTCCTCTTCCTCAAGTGTTCTAACAATTTTTTGGGGTAATGAAGTTGAATAGTTACCTGGCCCGTATCCGATGTACTCGAATGTATGACCAGAGGCACGAATAGTAGAGAATCTATTTGTTTGTGAAGGTATTACCTCAACACCTCTAACTAATGTAGACGAATCATGAGCAACAGAACGAGTTCCCAGTACACCTCGAATAACAGTTAAGTCACTTGTATTTGATGTTGATTTTGCTTTGACTCTCATCAATTCATTATCAACTTGTAAGAAATCACCAGTGCTAATTCCAGTAAAGTTTGCTACAGATAATGTAGTTGCAGTATTTGTAATTGCTGAATCCATAGTCAAACTAACACCACTTACTAATGGAGTTAAACTACCAGAAATTTTCTCAGAAGCAAGAGAAGTATCCTGTCCAAATGAATTCAAACTATACTTATAAAGTTCAGCACCACTCTCAGATACAGTTCCAATACCTATGGGAGACTTCATTGTAAATGTTGTTAATCCAACTCTTTCATTAACTATGAAGTCATATCCATTATAAACAGTTGCTGCAGTTCCAACTAGACCAGCAATTTTAATTTTATTTCCGACTGCTAATCCATGACCACTAGATGTTGTAACGGTGACGATACCAGAGACAGATGTATTCGCAACTCCAACTATGTTAGTGATTCCAACTGCTTTGTCTAATAGAACAAATATACCAGTTGTAACTCCAACAGGGCCTGTGAATATACCAACATTTGAACCTGTTGTCTGCCCTTGAGCAACATGTGTGTATGTTACTGATTTTGTACTTGGAACATCCGTTACTTTAAACAAACCATTATAAGCACTACTGTTTCTATTTCCAACTGCACCAACACCTATAACCTGTATTACATTTCCGACTGATTCATTAACTCCAGTTACCTCAACAACTCCACCTGTACCACCTGTGACAGACATTGTATTACCCACGCCATATGCACTACCGCCATCAACGATTTCAACAGCAGTTACAGTTCCACCTGATCCAACTGTTACGTTTGCAGTCGCAGCACCACCTGTAATACCGATACCAGTTAAAGGAACATTATAAACAACACCAGCACTTCCACCATTATATCCAGATCCAGCTGCAGATATTGAAAGATTACTAATACTATTCAAGTCATGTTCAATATCTCCTGTTATCGTTGTAATACCAGTGGATCCACTCAAACCAGTGGTAACAGCAAAACCAATACGATTATCTCTTAAATAATTAATTACCGATTCTTTTGTAATACTATAAAGTGGATTATTGACATCTACTTTACCAAGAAGTTTGTTTGATGCAGCAGAAACTGTTTGTTCTGGATCATTATTTGGATTATCCTTATCAACAGTTGGATAAAGATAAGTAAAGTTTTGCTTATATTTTAGATCAGAGAACTCAGAAACAGTTGGAGATATATTTCCAATTAAACAAGTAAGATAGTAAATACCGTCTTGTTGATCTGAAATATAATCTTGAATTGTTTCTACGTCATGAATTGTATATGATGTATCATATTCATTTCTTTCAAACGCTGGCAAATCTATTAAATTAAAAGAAGAATCTGAAGTATCACGAGCTACTGTTGTAATACCTGCAAATGACCCACCAACATTTTCATTTGTATAACTAAATGTTTTTGATGTGGGTGTTCCTGTGACAACATATAATCCATTATATCCACCAGTACTAATACCAGTAGTATTTGTGGAACTTCTTACATTTTTAATACGTACTCTATCTCCAACACTTAACTTATGTGGTATCTCTGAAGTTACGTTAACCTTAAATTGATTACTTGGATCGGTTGCGATACCTGCAATAATTTTTGGGTTGCGATTTGATTTAACATCTATTATTGTACCCTCTTCAAATACAGTTTTAGATTCTTGTAAGGTATAATTCTTCTCTGGTTTCTTTGCAATAGGGTTTGAATATTCTTTTGGAATAACATAACGTAAACGATAGATACGATCACTTAATGCACGACTTTCTGGAGTTCTTTGAACATAAGTTTGAGAATTATTCTTGATAATATCTGTAGAAAATCCTACAAATCCATCATAAATTTTGTTTGTAGTTCTTGTTGAAGAACCAAGCACATACCATTGATTCTTAGTTGTATCAAACTGCACTGGGTGTCCGATATCACCAGGTATTTTGTCTGTTACTGTACTGATAACTGTTAGTGTTCCACCTAATTTATTTTTTATTGTAAGTGGGTTGTTATCTTGAGCATCATTTTCATTATTTGCTAACTTAATTTTAGTTGCAGCAGTGCTAATTACATAGTATAATTTGCCAATTTTAATTCCATCTGGAGTTCTACCATTATCACTATACACTCGAACAGATTCACCAGTTATAAAATTATGTGGTTCTGTAAAAGTAATTTCATTTGAAACAATATTATTTTCTTCTGTTGTTCGATCAACAGTAAATTCCTTTTTAGAGGTTGGGCCATCACCAGATGAAACTTGCATTAATACTGGTGAAGTATAAGTTGCACTTACATTATTAGGAAGAGTTACGTTTAAATATAATTTTTCGTCTTGCTTTGCTCCAATTCTAAAACCATTTACAACGTTTGTTGGTGGGTTAGTTATATCCTTTTCACCTTCAATGTAAAGTCTTGATGTTGTGCCAGTAGAAAGTGTTACCTCTGGGTCTAAACTTCTCCATATAATGTTTGTTGAATCTAATTGTAAATCTTTTGGAGGAACAATATGTGTTATGTATCCAGTATCATCACGAGAGAAAGGATCTTTTCTAAATCCTTTTGATACTAATGCTTTGTTACCAAAGTTGGAGTTAGAGTTTGTGATTGACTGTTCTCCACCAGATTCTGACAAGAAATGATTTGCATATCCAATTGCAAAAACAGAAACTGCCTGAATAAATGCATCATTTGAGCACTTAATATGAAAGTTTTCGTATCTTTTCTTATAAACTGAATCTTGATTGATGTATAGTGGGCGTTGAGTTTCTGCTGCAGCAGTGACTGTATTATCGTAATCACCCGTAGTTTCATTGTAGATTACAAATGCCTTATCATCTTTTTGTAGACCAATACCAGTGAACTGTGCCACAACCATAGATTTAAATCCAGTTGCTTTTGCTCCATCAGCATGAAGACCGCACATACCATAAACAGATCTCAATGAACAGTTGAAAATGTATGGTGAAGCACCTGTAACACTGTCACTTTCAATAATTACCTTTGCTTTATTTTGATCAACAGCAACAGTATCATCATTTGCATCTGCATTTAACACATATTTAAATGTCCTTTCACTTGTAATACCACTTACATTATAAGATCCTTCATATAGAGTTGATGTAATACCTGAAATGCGAACAGGATCATCTTTTGTTAAACCATGTGCATCTTGAGTCGTAACTGTTGCAACTAATCCACTTGAAGTTAATGTTTGGATTGCATTACCTGTAGTTGAAGTTAAATCACCAACAATTTTAAACTCTGGAGTATTGGGTTCAAAATCATTCTCAGCTTCAGTGGGTGCAGGATAACTTATAATACTTCTATTACCAGTGTTAGCACCATAAGCATTCATAAGCTTATAGTAGTACATCTGCAAATCGCTTTCCCCTGTTTTCTTTTCAGGATTTAATCCATCTGCATACTCAAAACAAGTTAGTTTGTGATGAGATATGCTTGGATTTCTTTTTTCCGAAAAAGTCTTACTATAATATACTGACCTATTCGCATCAAACATACTAAATTGCCAGAAATAACATCCACCAGTTACACGGAATAATGAGGATCTTGGAATTATGCTATCATCAACGTCTGGATTCGGCACATATAAAGGTCTTATTTTTGTCTTTCTTAAATCTAGTCCAACAATTGATGTTCCTTTTGGAACAATTGCTCCACCATGAACAGAGTTAAATTTATAAAGTATATTTCCAATGTTATCTAAATTAAATATTGAATCGTTTTTTAATTCTAAATTTGTTCCAGTTGTTACATCTGAATCAAACTGAAAATATTGTACGTTGCCACCATTATTTTTGATATGTAAACCTGGTCGATTATCAATTACATGTTCACCAGGATAAAGTAATATTGTTGTTCTATCAAATTTATCATTATTTGGCCCAGTTTGATATGCAAATCTAGCTGCCTCTAACAGTGCTCTCTGTATGGTAATAAAGGGTCTTGTTAAAGAGTTTCCCTTATTATCAAAACTATCTGTCGCATCTAAATCTGATGGGTTTACATAAAGAATATTACCATCTGTATTAACTAAAAAATTTTCTAACCTTGAAAGGGGCATCGTATTAGCACACTAAATTTTTTCTTCTGTCTTATTTATCACGAAAGAAAGGGAGGGCACTCCTTCTACATGGAGATCTTTTGTACTCCCCCCTTCAAAAAGGTTATGGATTAATTTTTGGCCCGAATTTTTTTTCTGGGTTTTTTGAAATTAAAAGATCATTTTCATTCTATT
>VTLG01016501.1_pt1 | contig 27635 bp, 20 predicted proteins | sample 4694571 | NCBI WGS metagenome assembly VTLG01 (sample SAMN12604809, study PRJNA352737) | marine metagenome | biome: ENVO:00000447; feature: ENVO:00000209|ENVO:00000569|ENVO:01000036; material: ENVO:00002151; isolation source: viral sequences binned using virsorter ...
TGAGTTGTCTGCCATAGTGTAAAAATAACCTTTGTCATCCATTGATCCAAGTGCTCTAAGATCATTACTATCTGAAGCACCAGATGTTATATTAGGATACTCATTTTTTTTATTTTCAGAAGAATCTTCAGTTCTATTTGGATGATGACTTGGACTCCATACCCATGTGTTCGTGGCATCTCTATTGTTTTTTGTTGCCCACCCAAGCGGATCCATAGCGAATCCATTTACTCTAAAGGGTTGACTACCTCCATCTTCCGCATCTTCACCCTGTAAGTCTGAGTGAGATAATGCTGTATTCGCTACCCATGTACCCGCCCAGTTCGATTTAAATACGTGTGCATTGTCAGCCGAATCACAGAATGCACCAAAATATGTTCCTCCCGAGCCCGTTTCTTGTCTGTCACCTGAGTATCCTATTCCTTGAATAAATCCTAAGTAATCTTCTTTATTAGTCGCTTGTATATGATACCATTCTATTTCGTGTACTTTACCTGTCCTCAGATTTGTTTGGTAAAACTTAAAGGAGTCCTTAATGTTTTGTATTAGCTGTTCCTCATTTTCAGATAGTGTACTAGGTTTCCAATATCCCACAGGCCCACCATTATATACACAAGTGATGTGATACCACATACGCTCATCTCCTGTAACTTCATTAGGATTCATTGTTTGGTATACTATTGTACTTTTATTACCATATTCAAATGGGTCTTGATAACAATTAGGATTGTGTGTCTGAGTATCAGAATTTGCTGATACTCCTAAAACTAGCTTAAGGTATCCATCGACACGATTGTAGTTTGCTTGATTCCTATTCCAATGTCCTACTTGAAAAGTGAGTCTACCATGAATCTGTTGTAATCTCCATCCACCCCCTCGCGTTCTAGTGGAATGATATGGTGATGCTGCCCAAACTGTTCCATGATTGTCTATATCATAATCTGCATCTGTACTTGGATTAAAGGGTGATGAAAATACTGAACAAACAGTAAATGGTTTTCCACTTCTTGCTTCACCATCAGAAAGAGCAGAGTAACTACCAGTACTCCAAGTTTCAGTATTACTATTGTAGGTGTTAGGATATTCTACCAATCTCATCAATGCTTGATTCCATGCTGAATGACTAGAGTATGTTCCTTCTGCTACTACTACACTTTTCATTTCCTCAATATCTTCATGATTGGGGCCTTCCATTTCATACCATCTTTCCTCATCGCTGTCTCCCCATTCATGGTCATTAGCATCACCACCTTTCCAAGTAACTAACCTATCTTTTGAACCATCATTTCTAACAAAGTCAGTCCAGTAGGTAGAACCCCATTGACCATCAGATATACTCTCTGTTATAATAGCCGGAAAGTCTCTGGCACCCGCGTGTGGGGATATAGTTACAACACCTTCTGCTAATCTTTCTACAGTACTGGTATCAGATTGAGTAAATTCTATATCATATACATATCTACGGTCTGCGGAAACATTGGCAGTATTTGTTGCTGTCATTGAAATAGTAACATTTGATCCAGAAACAGATGTAGAAAAATCATGTATATTGTTACTAGAATCTATGGATTGTCTTAGTTTAGCCGCAGTAGTGCCGGAAGATATGACCACATCACCACCTGCTGTGTTTTTGGCGGTAAAAGTCTTGATAAAGGTGGCCCCTTGATCCAGTACAAAATTTTCAGTTTGTTTGTTTAAAGTCAGTGCCACCAAGAATCTCCCTGTAGTTAAAACCTTTTTCTATTATTATTTAGTAAAGGTGGGGATTCTGATTCATCTTTTCCAATATTTGTTGTACATATCAACTACTTTTTTTCTCATTAAATACTTCCAAAAACCAGTATTATATGCACTATTTAATTTATTAATCCAATGTAGATCTTGTTGATTCATAATTCTCTGTACCATTTTAAATTTTTTATCACTAAGAGGAATCAACTGACCTAAAGGAGTACCTGCTTTGATTACAGTATCTTTTTCGTATTCTCCTATTTCTTTTTTATTCCAAAACATTTGAAAATTTATATCGGTTGCTATAGAAGGATCTAAAATTCCTATAGTGGATGTAAAATCAAAAGTATCTGGATATGCTATGGGTAACATTATAAATTTTAGATCTTTTGGTGCTACAACGTGCCAGCCAGTATTAATTTTAAGAATAAAATCGAATGCCCATGGTGGGCGTGGTATTAAATCTGTTCCCATATCTACATTTTGTATTGATATTGAAAAATGATTTGGAAAATGTTCTTGTTTTATGTCATAAGGACAGGTGTCACCAAATGTTTCCCACTCAAACCCCCCATCTTTAGGCTTTATCACAATATCTTTATGAAGAGTAACTGTATAACCATATTTAAATAGATCAAATATGCCAGGACATCTTGATACATGAATAGGTATCATATCACGTTCAGAATTTTTTCGATTTTGAAAATCCTGTCTTACTTTATTTGTCCAATCTAACTTTAATTTTTTTGATTCTATAATAGGAAATAAATCAATAATACTAGGTTCATTATGAAAAAATATTATTTCGTTTTTTCTTTTCCAAATATTCATTTTATTTTGAGTTATATTTTGGGAGAATTCCCGAATTTTGGGAGAATTCCCGAATTGAGCCAGGGATTTGTATCTTTTTTTACTTTTTTTACTTTTTCTTCTTTTCCACTTACAATTCCTTTTTTTATATCATCTTGTTGTTTCATCACCTTTTGATAATCTTCTATCCTGTCCAAACCCAAATTAAAAGAAACACTTCTCCTTTCTCCTTTACCATCTTTCGTTTTAAATGGATATACCATATGTTGAAGTTGTGATGGAAAAATACAAAAATCTCCTACTTGTGGTTGTAATGTTAAGGTATTTAAACACATTATGGACACCTGCTTGTTTCCTATAAATGTAATTGCACCAGCATCATCTCGTAGATGTTTTTTACGAGAAGGTAAGTACTCTGGAATTTTTAACCACATTACTGCCGAAAGCCCTATTACATTCCGGCCTTCATGTTCATGTATGGGATTATATTCATTATCTTTCTGAGAAACAACCCACATAGAACTGATATTTGTCACCCATTCTTGATTCATGAATTGTTCTTTTATATCTGGATTACCTTGAGCTAATTGATTTGAATAATACCACGAACATACTTGATCAATAAAGGCAAGTATATTCAAATTTTGATTAAAATATTTTGGTGATATTATAAATTCATCATCAATTTCACCCGCAAGTCTATGTCCAAATTTTTCAGATAATTTTTTTTTTTCTAAAATTTCATCTGTAATTTTAATCAATAGTTCAATATACTGTAATGGTATTTTAGTTTTCATTACAAACACAGACCACGGCTGAAAAAATTCACAGGGTATTTCATTAAGCTCATTCATATTGAGTTTCCATCAGTATCTATACCAAGCCCAAGATATTGATTTTCTTTTTGAGAGGCTAAAAACCAACCCGTAGCATAAGTTTTTTGTCCTTCCAATGGTGGATTTCCACGATGTTTATGTGTAAATGCTGCAGGCCACATTACTACTTGTCCTACTTTTGGTTCTACTCTTATTGATTGAAATAAAAATTCTGTTTCTCCACCTTTTTCTGGAGCCTCTAATACAATCATCCAAGCAAGAGTTCTAGTAGGATCTGCCCACATGTGCTCGTGATGCCACATATGATACCCACCACTAGGTTGTACTCTATGAATTTTAAATGTATGTGATATTAAAGGACAACCTATACTATATTTTATCTCATAATCAGTAAGACTTTCTCTTAAACCTTTCCAAATGTTAGTTATGGGGGCTTTGGGAAAAGTTGAATCGGGTATTCCAGATGGTATAAATGCTACTTCATCTGTTCTATGAGTTCCCATTACTGTATTATTCAGTTCTTCATGAGAGGTCATAGTCATTCCATGTTCTGACAACATATCAAAAAATGTTACCAACTCATGACAAGTATCTTTAGGTATAGCATTTGAATAAATACCTATAAATTGTTTATCTTCTTTTTCATCGATTTTTTCTTCTGACATATTTTCCTTTTCGCTGGATCATAAAATTTCATTACTTCATAATGTATCACCCTGTAGCTATAATGTAGACTCAGGAGTTATATTTGGTGCTAAAATATTAATCTAAAAGATGGGCATTCTCTCGGTCAGGAAGGGGGTTTCCATCTTCATCAAGTTTTTTTGGAAAATCGCTGCCCGGCCCGGATGTTATCTTTCTAACATTCACTTTATCATATTCTGCTTTTATTTCATCAGACCATTCAACTTTTGCAATAGCAGCAACCCTTTCAGGTAGTTCTGATAATTCATCGTCAGGAAAGTAGACCTCCCTTTTATTTGAACGAGAAATTTCCTTTCCATCTTCAGTAACTATTATTTCACTTTTAACTTGGATGTTAGAATATTTTCCCGCCACCTCAATTGATGTTATATCTTCTGTTTTTTTTAACGCCATAAAATTCCTTTATTCACGTAGTTGTACGATAAGTCATATTCATATACGCTGTGTAAGTTGTAGGCATTGATTGTGTATAATTTCCTGTTCCTTTTAGTCCACCAAGAGTATAAAGAGCATTACCATCATTAATATAAACCAATGTACCATTAAAGTTCTGACCATTGCCGGTAATTATCATTGAAGGGCCACCAGCTGATGCACCCTCGATGAGGGCAGAATGTGCAAATGGAATTAATGAACTTACATTATCTTGATTTCCACCAGAATATCCACCAGCAATATATGATTCTATGAAACAAGTTTGAGCAATTTTGACATACAGGGCTGATTGTACAGTAAAAGTTTTATTACTTTCCTGAGTACCATTTTGAAAATTGTGAAGGGGAGTGAATGTCCCTTCCTCATAATCATCGAATGTATTCGCTTCGTCAGTATCTACTTGTGTGGCAGGAAAGACAATTCCGCCCGATGTAAGACTTAATGCCATTTTTTATTCTCCAATTTTATATAAAATTATTGATTACTATTATTTATAACATTTTTATTTTTTACTTGCTGAATCAACTGTTTTCAGAGGTTGAATATCTTTAAGACTGCTTTTTTTCCAATTCTTCCAGTTCTGTTTCATTTCTTTCTGTACCCATTCTGGATGCATTGATTTTCTTTTTTTCAAATCTCTTACTGGATCATCGTTATGTACATCAGAACGTATAACATTTTTTCCTTTATCCCACTTTTCCGTAACTGTTCTAAGATTTCCACTTTTTTCATCTCTCATCTGATAACCATCGTTTGTCCATTTTTGGCCAATTCCGCCAGGATCTTTTAACCCCGGCGCTTTCAAAATTACTTGTTCCATGTTTTCTCCACAATCCACACATTTAACATTTTTTTCATCTGCAATTTTGAAAAATTCATCTTCAATAAGAATTTTACATTCTCTACAAAAAAAATCATAAAAAGGCATATAATTAAATCCAAGCTAAATTAATTGTTATTGTAATTCTTGGTTCTTTATTTCCATGAGGTAAAACCGAATGAGACAACCAAGCTGGAAGAATGTATAAATCATTTGGTTTCGGACTCACTTCGATGTTAGTTGCCATTACTGATTCTTCAGATTTATAGATATCTCCCCAACAAAAATCCATTACATCTCTAGCAGGATGTAATAATTCTATACATCCTAACTCTCCCTTTGGATCAACTTTAACGTAAAATGTAGCAGTAAAATGACAATTTGGATGAACATGAATACGATTAATATTACCTCTACGATTTATATTTATCCAAGAACCAGTAATTATTAGTTCTAAATTTTCTTTTATACCTAACTCATTTTTATATCCATGTAAAGAATTAGCAGTTAATTCTAATAATTTTTTCATTTCTTTATTACGAAAATTTTCTTCTTTCAGAAGATTACTATGCCAGCCCCCCAAATTAGATTTTTTAATTCCTGCTGGAAAAAACTCTTGAACAGATAATGCATATTTGGATAAAGAATCTAAGTCCATATCCAATTTTTCTGATATAATTGGTGTGGGAAATAAATTTATAATCATTATTATTCTCTTAAAAATAGTTAAAATTAATGTTACAACGAGCAATTTCATTGGTAGTAGTACTTGAAGTATGCATTGTATCTCCATCAAATATTAACATTCTATTTGCTATACTATCTATTTTTGTACCATCTTCAAATTTAGTGTATCCGTCACAAGAATTAATATACAAAACTGCTATTTTATGTAAATAAGGATAATCAATGTGCATTCCATTTTCTTTAATAATTTCTGTATTTGGATATAAATTACATTTAATTCGGATTAATGATTTTATAGAAAGAAGTTCACAAACTGGATGTAATATATCGTAGAAGGGGGATAAAATGGTATGATTATATACAAGATGAAACATATAAAATAGCTTCCAATTTTTATTACTATTATGATTTACAACTGGATTATATGTCCATAAAGGATGAAATATTTCAATAGGTGTTTTAGAAGTTTCTTCTTTTTTTACTTCTTCATATGATGGTAATAATGCAATACGAATTTTTGTAAATATCTCAGAAGGCAAAAAATCATCAATTATTTTATAATCATTCATTTAATATCTTACTATATTGGAAGGAGAATCAACTGGCGTCGTTCCATCTGGTAAATGTAAATTTTGTTCATATCGGTGTTTTTTGTCTGTCTCTTCTGACTTCACAACTGCAAGAGGAATCTGAAACTCTGTGATCACATTACGATACATGGAATGAAATTCTTCCATTTGAGATTGTTGTACTTCTCCCCTGTTTAATTTATTCCTCCAACATTCATCATATACCCATTTAACATCATGTGGCCTCAGATCAACATCGTAAATAATCGCAAAGGGTGTTTCTGACATTCCTTCATCTATGCACTTTTGACAATGTTCTTTGGAAAAAAGATTTAATCCATCTGGTGTAACCGGCCGGACATGAGTTGGATCTGAAATAAAATTCCAATGCCAAGGGCTCGGAACATGAACATGAATTATTGCATCATCCTCACAAACCCGATACATCTCTTGTAGTATCTTAATGTAAACTTTCCAATCAGCACCAAGATGTTCCAGAGTATGAATGATCCTAATTTCAGAAACCGAATCATTCTCCCACGGCCAGGGAAACTCTTCCAAATCGTGAATTACATCACACTTTAAATCATCGTAGAAATCAACATTTATCCAATCATCTATGTAATCTTTTCCACATCCAAGATTAAGTTTCATTCATCCTCATCATCATCCAAGAACTCAGACATATCAACAACTTCTTCTATAAATCCCATTTCACTAGGTGAAAGTTTTAGCCCCTTTGGAAATTTGATTGGTTTGATTCCTTCAATCTCAAACTCTTCTTCCATCAGTTCGCCCATTGCAGTAGTAAATGCAGGAATATGAACTTCTGCAACTTTTATATTTCCATCTTTATCTGGTTCATCTGCATATTTATTGACTAATTTATTTCTTGTATCATTGAAATCTTCTTGTGCAGATCGTAACTTCTTGATCAACCGATTGAACCAATATGCACCCTTTGGCTCCCAATCTTCGTACTCATTGCATTTTGCAACTGTTGCCATGAATTTTTCATTTACAAATAGTTCATTTTTAAATTTCATTTTTTAACTCCTGTATTTAAAGGGCTTAAATTGACCCATCCTGTTAAATAAATTTTTTCTCCCTTTAGTGGTGGATTTCCTCTATGTTTGTGTGTAAATCCAGGCGGCCATATTAAAGTTCTTCCTACAACTGGATCTATTCTTTTTGATTGAAAAAGAAATTCCGTTTCTCCCCCCTCTAATGGTGATTGTAGATATGTCATAAATGTCAAAAATCTATCCCTCACATCATATGCACTATTTTCATAATGCCATGCATGATAACCCTGTTTTTCTTTTACTTTATGAACTTTAAATATCCAACTATGAAGAGGGCCATAAACTTCAATTGCATATTCTGCCAGATATTCCTCAATACATTGTTTAAGACACCTCCAATAATGATCACATAATTCAGAAGGATATTGAGGAGAAGCAGAACCCATAAAAACCGCCTCATGATCTTTATTATTGTCTTTTATTAGTTCACCAGTATCGGGAGAAGTATTATACTTATTTTTTACAGACCAATCATGATATCTAATTAGTTCTTTACAAATTTTTTCATCAACATTATTGTCCCATATTCCAATAAAATCTTCAAAAATACCTTTCATTTTATCAATTCCTTACCATATATTTTTTCAAATTGTTCAAATACCACTTCAGGTTCTACCATGATATTCCTTGGATCTTGTGGTTCAAACCTTTCATTATCCCACTCATCCCATTCAGACCACCATTTATTGATGTTCCTATTTTGTTTATAACCGAATTGTGGCCACCTTGTACCACCCCAAATAGCTACACCTTTTCTTCCTGCACTCCTAGCAAAATGACTCAAACATGAATCTGTTGAAATAAACCCTTTGCAATTTGGAAGTTTTAAAATTTCATGCCATTGTGCAAACGGCATCAATTCTGGTTGTTCTGTTCCTTCGTACTTTGGTTCGTTTGGAAGAGAAAAGTTCAGTATCTTCAAATCTTCATATTTCCCTTTGATGAGGTCAATTACTTTTTGTACAAGATATGGATGATAATTGCGAGTTGGATCATTACTTACATATGTATTTTGAGTATTGAATCCGGCTGGGGCTTGTCCACCCGAAAATTGTATCACTATAAAATCATCATCCCCTGCAATCTTTTTTGCAGGATCTTTGTAATGATCTGTGTACATCTTGGGACGCATCTTCTCTTCGTATTTCACTCCGAACAATTTACAATAACTTTGGATGATGTGATATTCACCCTTGAGAAAATTAGCCTTATAAGGTTCACAGAAACAAATATTCTGTGAATCTAGTATACGTTTATCGTGAACTGGAATTGTGTTTGCATCGAGTGCATATTTGACATTGGTGTTTCCACCAAAAACATCAACATAAGGAGAGTGTATCTGAATCTTCTCCTTATCCTTCTTCACAAGTGCATCTATAATCGCTGTGAAGGCGACTTGTTTACCAATGCCGCCTTCAATAATATATGTGTTCATAAAATTTCAATTTAAAGTTATCAATGATATAAAGGTATTTATCTAAACAGTTTTGAGTTGTGCCTTTAAAGAGTCAACTTCAGCAGATAATTCCTGCACCGATTTAATCAGAGGTGCAATAAAATCATCGTATGCCAAACTGATTGTTTTGTCTTCCATCGTATAATGTTTTTTCCAATCGGGATTATTTCTGTTTTCGTATTCTTGGTCAGAAAATCCTGCAAAATCGTTGTACCCCAATCCCAATTTGGTCAATGATTCTTTTACTTGTTGTCCAAGAAGTCCAAACATAGTTCTTTGATGGGAATGGGATTTTTCTCCTTCGTGAATCAGATTTCCTTTACTGTCTAATTTATCTGGTTGTGGTTTCCATTTGTAAGATACTGGTCTTAGGAGATTGATAAAATCTAGTCCGTAAGAAAGGTCTTTAATGTTTTTCTTAGAACGACAATCAGAAGTTGCAGTAAATACTGCAGACATTAGACAAGATGCTACGATACATGCTATATTAGCACCTGTTTGATTTGCACCCTGTCCTATATTAATTGTATTCGTGGTGCCTGTGACCCCACATCCTGCACAACCTCCAATTGCAATATTGTGTCCTGCGGTTGCGCATGCCAGTGCCTCTTTACCAATTGCAATATTACGATCGCCAGTATTAGCTCCAACACCCATAGATCCGGAGCCAATTGCTATGTTACCAGCACCACAGAGAGAATTACACATAGCATTCCTACCCATTGCAATATTATCATTAGTAGTAACCATCTTAGCCATTGTGGAATGACCAATTGCAATATTATAAGCACCAGTAAGAACACCATCACCCAATGCATTATTGCCAATTGCGACATTATTATGTCCAGTAGTCGCTTCCTCCAAAGTTGCATTACCCAATCCGATATTGTAACAACCACTAGTTACATTTTCCACGGCAATTGTTCCTATGGCAATGTTTCGGTATCCAGTAGTAACACCTGTACCGATTGCACAATTTCCAAGTGCAATATTAAAACAACCACTAGTAGCAGCTTTAAGTGCATCCTGTCCCATTGCAACATTATTATGTCCAGAAGTCAGGACATGACCTGCAACGGGGCCAATTGCAACATTGAAAGTACCAGTATGTGTAGCACCACCTAGTGCAAGCCGTCCAAGTGCAATATTATGACAAGCAGTAGTAGCTTGACCCATTGAATTTGTGCCCATTGCAATATTACAGATACCAGTAGTCAACGCATCCATTGCATTTGTTCCAATTGCAATATTATTTACACCTGAAAGATTTCCTCCACCCAATGCTGAATTACCTATTGCAATGGTACAATCTGCTGTACCTACTGTTACCTGCATTGCATTTGGGCCTATTGCAATATTAGAAACACCATCAGCTGATGCGCTAAATGCACTTCTTCCTATTACGATATTATCTGCTCCAGATGTTACTGCATCTGCGGCCGAATGACCAGCTGCAAAATTATTATTTCCAGTAGTAGTAGCTCCACCTAACGCCGCTTCACCCATTGCAACATTATGACATCCACTAGTAAGTGCACCTAATGCATTTTTACCCATTGCAATATTACCTACACCACAAGTCAATGCATCCAATGGTTGTATACCAATTGCGATATTATTAGCTCCAGTAACAGCTGCAGCACCCATTGCAGTTGTACCAATTGCGACATTATCACAACCAGTAGTACCAGCACCATACGCGTTACAACCAATTGCAACGAGTCCCGTAGCAGAAGTCAATGCATCGCCCGCTCCCAAACCAATTCCAATATTATTACTTCCAGTAGTGTCAGCACCACCCATAGCTGCGCTTCCAATTGCAATATTAAGACAACCAGTAGTAGAGGCGCCTAATGCACCCCTTCCCAGCGCAATATTACAGATGGCAGTAGTCAAAGCGTCACCAGAATATGCTCCAATTGCAAGGTTGTCTACACCAGTAGTCAGAGATTTTAGTGCATCAGCCCCCCACGCCTGTTTACAGCTAGTTTGAAAATTTTTACCTCTATTTAAAAGATGTGCCATTTATATATTCCTTCTATTATTATTAATCTTACGCGTCATCAATAACTTCGTATGAAATGAAAATATCAGCTGTAGCTGGATTTGCACCGCCCTCTAAAACATCTCCTTCCATTAGATAAATTGGTTTGTCGAGTACAATCAAAACATCATCTGCTGGAAGATCAACTGTTGAAGCGAGATATATCGTTGCAGCGTTATCTTCCCCCGACCCTATACCATCAGAAGTGAAACCAGCTTTAACAATAGCAACAGTAACCACCACAGGGGTTGAAGCATGATCATTTGCTACTTGAATATAATTTATTTTTAAAAGTTTATTAGAAGCAACAGTCATTATATCGGTAGTGACAGTAGTAGTTAAGGCTTCACCTATACTCTCGCCGTATATGCTTGTTACACTTACTATGTTTGGGTTTGCCATTGGTTTATTTCCTTAAAATTTTTGTATTCATGTTTATTTATGTCATCCACCAAAAACAACAGCCATGGCTATTGCTTTACCTGTAGTTGCTTTTCCAGAAATATTAAAATCTTCTCCAGCATCATCTGTAAAATATAATTCATTTGGTGTTGCTGTATTTACCCACAGTTGACCATAACCAGTTACATCCGTAACAGCATCTGCTTGTTCTTGTATTAATATACTACCACCAGTAAATTTAGCAGCATAATTAGTGTCAGCTGAACTTACCGCAACATCTAACCCGACTACAGTATGTGTTCCAGAAGTAGCACCAACAACATCAATATCTAATCCAGTTGTAGTAGTTATTCCAAGACCAGCAGCGTTTACATCTAAATTAATTCCAATATCTGTGAAGGCGGCAGTTCCAGAACTAGGTACTGTTCTGTCAAAATCAACGTGTAATCCTGTAACGGTAGCAGCACCAACTGCAGTATAATTCTTATCTAATGTCATACCAGTAACACCACCGTCCGACTGAATTTTCAGTGCGGTGGCAGCAAGAGCAGCTGCGTTGTCTTGTATAATTTGTACTGAACCTCTCGCACTTGTATCCGCGGAATCATCATCAAAAACTGCAACTGAATTAGTTGTTAACGCGTCTGCATCAATCCTCATAACAGCTACTGTGGTTTGTTCTCCATCAATAGTAAGTGCTGCTTGGTCTGCATCGTTTGCATCTATCTCTAAAGTAGTCATTCCAAGGTCTGAAGCCGCAGTAAGTTTTACGGACTCAAAAAATCCATTAGACCAATACTGTGTACTGTTACCAATATCATAAGCACCATTAGTATTTGGTATAATGTGTGAATTTATATCAGCAGAAAATACAATATTGTCTGTGGCAGCGTCACCAAGAGTTATACTTCCATCTGCAGAGATGGCTCCGTTAGCATGAATGTTACCATGTACATTAAGATTTTCACCTATCACCATACTTTTAGATATACCAATACCACCTGTAGATATGATAGATCCTGTAGTATTACTAGTAGAATTGGTTGTATTGGTTAGTTTAATAAAGTTATCAGAGCCATCAGTCTGTGTCATGATTAAAAGCTCATTATTCTTCACCCGCCATTGGTCAAAGGTATCTGATAGTGCTACGTTGGCTGACATTTATTATACTTCCTTATTGTTAAGTAATTCTTGGAGAAAATTCTTCCTATATTATTTAGTTCTTCTACGATTTATGATTTATATCATCTATCAAAACACAATTGCCATGGCGATTTGTTTACCTATAGTTGAAGCACCATTTATATCTGCTGCAGTAGCCGTAACGAGTGTTCCACCTAATTTTAATCCATTTGTTCCATCATGAGACGCAATATCAACATCAATTGCACCATCTGCAAAAGTACAAATACCAGTACTGTCGATTCTAAATTTCTCTGTAGCAGCACCAGAATCAGCAGTTAAAAAAACCAAATCGGTTGAGTTGACCGAAGCAGTAAATGTGTCATCCGCTTCGGCGATTATCGAAGCACCAACTACTATAGCATCAGTACCAGTTTCTGCCGGTGCCTGAAAATCAATTTGTCCTAATTTATTTCCATCTACGACAGTAGCTTCAGCAGTTGACAAAAGAAGTTTTCCTGGCGTTGCAGCTCCACCTCTTATTTCTAGTTCATCAGCAGATTCATCCCATTCTAAAAATGCACCAGCTGTCGCACCAAATAATTTAACATCATGTCCAGTATCATCTACACCAACTGTTAATGCACCAGTAAGTTGAGTAGACCCGACTTGAACAACTCCATCCGCATCTTCATCCCATAACCAATATGATCCAGAAGTAGCTCCGAAAAATTTTACATCATGTCCAGTATCATCTACACCAACTGTAACTGTTCCATCAATTTGTGTTGCTCCATCAATATCTACCGCATCAAGATTACTTGTTCCATCTACATCTAAATCGGTGCCAACATAAAGTTTTTTAGCTATACCAACTCCACCATCTGTGTGAAACGAGCCTGTGGTTGTTGAACTAGCATCTGTTGTTGTATCTATACTTAATTGTGCTGTACCAGAAAGAACTAAATCATCTTCTGATTCATCCCATAACATAAAAGCAGACGCCGTTGCACCAAAAAACTTAACATCATGTCCTGTATCATCTACACCGACTGTTACTGTAGCATCAATTTGTACAGCACCGTCAATATCTACCGCATCTAAATTTGATGTTCCATTTACATCTAAATCTGTTCCAACAAAGAGTTTTTTAGCTATACCAGCTCCACCATCTGTGTGAAATGAACCTGTAGTTGTTGAACTTGAATCTGTTGTATTATCTATACTTAAATTTGATACTCCTGCTAGTATTAAATCATCTTCTGATTCGTCCCACATCATATAAGAACCAGAAGTAGCACCAAAGAATTTAACATCATGTCCTGTATCATCTACACCAACTGTTAATGTAGAGTCAAGTTGCATTGCTCCATCAATGTCTATAGCATCTACATTTAGTGTACCATCTACATCTGCATCACCATGAACCGTTAAGTTCCCACCAATAACTGCACTTTTAGTTATACCAATACCACCAGCAGATATTATTGAACCTGTAGTATTACTTGTAGAATTGGTTGTATTATTTAATTTAATAAAATCATCAGAGCCAGCACTCTGTGTCATGACTATAAATTTATTACTTTTCGTCCTCCATTGGTCAAAGGTATCTGTTATTGCTACGTTTGCTGACATTTATTATAATTCCTTGTTGTTAATCTGTTTTTGCAAAGACAAGAGCCAAGGCAAGTGACTTACCTAAAGGTATTAGGCCATTAAAATCATTTGCAGAAGCTGTAACGAGTGTTCCACCCAACTTCAATCCATTTGTTCCATCATGACTTGCAATATCTACATCAATGGCACCATCTGCAAAAGTAACCTGACCTGTACTGTCAATCCGCATTTTCTCTGTTGCAGCTCCAGAATCAGCAGTTAAAAAAACTAAATCAGTTGAATTGACTGACGCGGAGAATGTTGCATCTGCTTCGGCGATTATCGAAGCACCAACTACTATAGCATCAGTACCAGTTTCTGCCGGTGCCTGAAAATCAATTTGTCCTAATTTATTTCCATCGACAACAGTTGCTTCGGCGGTTGACAAAAGAAGTTTTCCTGGCGTTGCGGCACCACCTCTAAGTTCTAGTAGATCTTCTGATTGATCGTATAACATATACGCACCAGCTGTTGCACCAAAAAACTTGACATCATGTCCAGTATCATCTACACCAACTGTCAATGCACCAGTAAGTTGAGTACTACCAATTTGAATAACTTTATCTGCAGATGCATCCCATGACCAATATGATCCAGAAGTTGCACCAAAAAACTTAACATCAAAACCACTACCATTAGTTCCTACTGATACCGTATTATCAATTTGTACAGTACTATCTATATCAACAGCATCTAAATTTGTTGTACCATTTACATCTAAATCAGTACCAACATAAAGTTTTTTAGCTATACCAACACCACCATCCGTGTGAAATGAACCTGAAGTAGTATTTGTGGCGTCTGTTGTATTATCTATACTTAAAGCTGATGCACCAGCTAAAACTAAATCATCTGCATCTTCTTGCCATAACATATAAGAACCAGAGGTAGCACCAAAAAACTTGACATTGGCACTAGTGTCATTAACCCCAACTGTTACTGTATTATCAATTTGTACTGTATCATCAATATCTACTTCATCAAGATTACTTGTTCCATCTACATCTAAATCAGTACCGACAAAAAGCTTTTTAGCTATACCTACACCACCATCTGTATGAAATGAACCTGTGGTTGTATTGCTTGAATCTGTCGTAGTATCTATACTTACAGCAGCCACTCCAGCAAATTCTAAATCATTTGCTGATTCATCCCATATCATATAAGCACCAGAAGTAGCACCAAAAAATTTAACATCATGTCCTGTATCATCTACACCGACTGTTACTGTAGCATCAATTTGCCAAGCACCGTCAATATCTGATGCATCAAAATTCAATGTACCATCTACATCTACATCACCAAAAATTGTTAAATCTCCACCAATAACTGCACTTGCACCAATACCCATACCCCCAGCTGTTGTTATTGAACCTGTAGTATTACTGGTAGAATTGGTTACATCATTTGTTTTAAGAAAATTAGAAGAACCAGCAGAGTTTGTCATAGACAACCACTCATTAGTTTTCATTCGCCATTGATCAAAGGTATCTGATAGTAATACTTCTGCAGCCATTTATTATAACTCCTTCTTATTAAGTACCTCTTGGAGAAGACCCCTTATCTCAAGGATTTCATTCCTCATATTATTTAATTCTTCTACTTTAGTTTCCATTTGTTGCCATTTTCTGGCTTGTTGCATTTCTATTTGTCTTTTTTTACGATGATTCTCAAGAGCAACTCTATCTGTGTTTATAAGGGCTTTTGAATGTAAATCCCTAACAAAACTAGTGTCTTCTGTTTGAACTACTTCCATTGTTAATCCAGTGCTATTGTTCTTATATCTCTAATTTTTGGAACTACAGTTACATTATTAGAAGTCATTACAACTTTAACTGCAAAACTTTTAAATGTATCATAATCCGTAAAATTTGAAGTGTATAATGTACTCTCACCAGAAGTTTTATATACATATTCTCTAATATCACCCTCATTACCAGAATATACTGAACTAGGAGTTTCTTGAGTCATCAGAACGTAACTCTTAGCATCAAAATTTTCTGGATCAGTTTCTGCCCTCACCTTATAGTAAAGATGAACTCCTGTCCCTAAAGGTTTATAAGCATTTAATATAACTTTTAAGTCAGATGCATCAAAACCGTCTTCCAAAGTTACGCGACGAGAAACATACTTAGCATTAATGTTACCTCCACTCGCAGAATCTTCACCAACTATATTTGCAACAGCATTTGTAGTTGCATTAGTAGATAATGTAACAGTAGGAGTTGTTAAATATCCAGAACCAGATACAATTGGAACAACATTTGCCACAACACCAGTTACTACATTTACAGCCATAAATGTATTAGATCCTACACTAACTTGTGAATTTGTATGATCACCATCCTGAGCTGTACTATCTGAAAATACAATAATACCATTTGCAAAGTGTCCCGCATTATTTGAACTTGTCTTGATTGTAATAGTTGCTACGTTTTTAGAAGAATCACTACCCACAAAAGTTTGACTTGAAATTATTCCATGAGCTGCATCACCAGATTGTACGGATTGTGAAACTTCTCCACCAGCTGTATTTGCTACAATTCTTACACCCTCACCAACTACGAATGCACCAGCAGCACTTGCATTGACTGTATAATCTGAGTTTGAAGAAATAATTGCATTGGATGAAATTGCAGATGCAGTATTAACAGATAAAGTAACTTCTACTTGAACATTGACTGTTGCAGTAGTTCCATCTGAGAGATCTGGTGCTGAAATTGTTCCTGAATAAGCTGCAGCTGCACTGTTGGTATAACCAGATCCAACTGTAGTTATTATAATATCGTTTGCAGAAATTCCAGCATCATCTACATCATTATCAATTGTTATTACACTTAATCTGTCAAGGTCAATGATTGGTGACACATGACTATTTGATGTTGACATTGATGCATTTACTAAAAACATACCATTTGTATCTGATGTCATCTGTCTACTTTTTATTAGTAGAACATTTTGATCTGTACTAAAACCTGTATAATCTACTGCTGTATTGGTAGTATCATAAGATTTAAATTGATAATTTACTTCAGTATTACTAAACTCTATAGTAGATGTTGTTGTCTTAAAAGTCTGATACAACACATTTGCAGTATTACCAGCTGCTCCATTTGCATGAGAACTAAACACGGCGTAGTTGTTAACTCCACCAGTTCCAGTAAAATTACATCTAGTTAAGTTAAACATCAAACTTCTTCCAACATCATCAGCCCAAGTTCCAGCGTTAGATGGCCCAAAAAGTTTTCCTACAAATGGTTGATGAGTGATCATACGACTAGTTCCAGCACTATTTTCTCCAATTTTTGCAGACCAAAGTTTAGATTGAGAACTATTAGATAATACAACTAACGCGTATTCTCCTGTGGCTAGGTATACTGGTGAATCAAATATAAAAATTGTAGCACTAGGGGTTGAAGTATTAGCTGTAATACTATCTGGATTTAATGTTTTTTCAGAAAATGGAATAATATGTGAAGCACTTGGAATTCCATTTACAACTGGTCTAATCTGTATAGTAATAGGAAGGTTTGTATCTTTTGCATAGAAATATAAACTCACATGCTTAAGAAATACTCCCATTGGATAGTTGTTTGGTTCAACAAAAAATGTTTGTGATAATGGATTAAGATAATTTGATACACCAGATTGTCTTGTAGAAGAATCAACTACGATTTCTTCAGTAGTCAAAGATTCTCTACGAGATAAAATTTCTCTTGTTGATACTATTAATTTTTCTCTAGTTTGAAGAAGACCTTTAGCTTTGAAAAACTCTTCAGCAACAGTTGTTGTACTTGCAAGTTCATTATTTGCATGGTCTGTTATACGAACAATTCTATCACCAGTTCTGAATGTTCCAGCAGCAATGTCTATATCACCTGCAATCGCACCACCACCATCAGTTTGCATTTTAGAAGTAGTACCAAGTCCTCTTGAATTTGCTACAATAGAACTAATAGTTCCATTTGCTCCTGTAGTTTGTCCAGTAATTACATTTGCAGCAGCAAATCCTATAGAAGAATTTGTAGCTCTATTATTTTGTGATGTTACTGGACTTGCCAAAGTTGCACTTGTGTTTCCAGTAATATCAGTAATAAAAATAGTAGCAACATTACTAACAGTATTAGATGCAATTCTCACTATACCTTGATTGTTAGCACTATCCTTAACCACCTCACCTTCTTGAAATGCTCCATTAGCAGCACTAAAAACCAACTTTTTTGCAGGTTCTGTATTTGCAGCTACATCAGTACTTCCAATATACACATATACATTTGTAAATGGTTTCAATCCTTTTGCTGCAAATGATATTCTTTGTGACCTGACATAAGGAACTACACTCATATCAGCAATACGATTTCCAACCGACTTAACAATAGTTTCAACTGGATTTTCTGGTTGAATTCCAAACCTTGTTTTATTTTGTGAAATTGATTTTGTAGTTCTTGTACTAACAGTAGTTGCCCCACTATTTGATATTGCAGCTTGTGGTTCTGGATTAATCTGTTCTCCTGACCAATTGATAGACCAATCATTCCATTGAGAACCAAATCCCATTCTTCCATCATCGGGGCTTAAAATCCAATTATCATGATGTCCCTCTACATTTGTAATGAGATCTGGTCTGGTTGTATCATCAAACCAAGTGTCAGAAGGTGGATCAAGTTTAACATTACCGATATAATTTGTAATGTTGAATGGATTAATAGAGTAAGATGAATAATATAATGGTTGATCAATAAATGCAGTATTTGTGTAAGGTAAAGTAATAAGGTCACCAGTTTTTACAGTATTATTACTAGTTGTTGCATCGTATGTAAATTTAAAGTTGTCATAGTAGAATGGTGGCCTTAATTTTTTTTCTCTAAAATGAACTGAAGCTTTATAATCATCTAATGCAACATCACCGATAGAGTGTCCAGCAAATGGATCAACTAAAATACCATTCTTAAATCTTGCACCTGTACTGTTTAAAAGAGAATCTTTGTCAACACTCGAAAATATGTCTTTTGCTGCTGTTTCTATTTCCAGCATATTGAGAGAGGTATAATACTCAAGTCTTTCAATTCTTTTCTCTAATTTTCCAACATCTCTCATTGTGAAACGCTTATTGTCAATATATCGTGTTTCAATATCTGAAAGAGCGAACGTATATGCAGGAATACCCAATGTGTAAAGTGTCATTGAATCTTCTGCATCTGGTGGAGCAACAGGAACAGATGCTGCAGTCCCTTTGATAACTTCAAATTCTCTATCTCTTGTAAGAGTTAATTTATCTATTCTTGGAACATAATAAGAATAGTCCAGAGTTGCTGTTGTATCTGAATCTGGTACAAGAATAGTAGAATTCGCTACAGCATCAGTATTATTGGCAAGATAAAATGTAGTTGCAGTAGTTCCATCATGAGTATTATCTTGAACATAAGGACGAAAATCTACAACATCCGTAAGTCTAGACTCTGAACCACTTACTGGACTTGTAAATTTTGGAATATCACCATAGACAAATATCTTAGAATTAGCATTATACCTTGAATTATCACTATTTCTTCCATTAATATTAGCACCAATTTGAGCAGAGTAAGAATTAACTGTCAAAAATCCCGAACCAGAATGGGTAAATCTATCAAATACGATAGCAATTTTACCAGAGGGTGGAGTTTTCCCAGGCCTTAATTGAACTGAAGAATGACCATAGAGGTTATCAGTTTGACCTGTATTTAAAGAGTATGAAGATGTAATATCATTTGCAGAAGCTATCATCATGGCATTAGATACATCAACCGTTAAAGAACCTGAGTCAACAACTTTAATTAAATTGAATACATCATAAACAGGAAGGTCAATTTTAACTCCTGTAATTCTTGATGGAGTATCTTCAAAATATTGTCCTTTTGGTGACCAAGTATGAATGTTGTTTGCACCACCAGTATTTGAATTATTATATGCAGTATTCACAATTCCACCAACTATGGCTTTAGTTTTACCAGAACCAGTTAATGCAACTTTTTTTGCAGTGTATGCAACTGATATATCTATTGCTGATGTTGTATTACAATCAATAACTGCAGAAGTAGAAGCTACATTTATAGTTCTACTAACTCCGTCTGTATTACTAAAACTAAGGTATTGGCCATTACTAACAGGAGTGTACACAGCACTGGCAGCATCACTTTTTGCATCAGCCACCACAACTATAAAATTTTCTTCGGCGTTTGCAGCTGATATTGGTGTTCCTGTATCAGTAAAGGTATCAGTTCCACTCAAAGCAAATGTTACTACACCCCCCGAATCAGTTGTAAGAGCTTTTGTAGATTTGTAAGTATATGTTATATTATTTGCAAGAGATAATGGTTTATCTGGAAGTGGAAATATCAACGAATTAAGTTGTGTATTTTCTAAAATAGTATTTGCAGTAGCAACATTATTATATCGTGAGGTTTCATCAACTTCCGCATCAGCAGTTCTTGCTGAGGTACTAGTTATAGCAACAGAATCAATATCTTTAATTTGGAATGAAATTTCAAAGGTTGAACATTCACCAGATATTGCACCACCTGTCAAGTTTGCTGAAAATACAGGACGGTCAGTCATATCAGAATCTACTTGAACAATAGCAACATCCGCATTTGCTGTGTAAGTAATAACATTTCTAGTATAAGTAGTATTTGATACATCCGTTGTTTGATCTTCTAACAGAATTGATCCGAATGAACGGGCATACTCATTTGTTAATGTATAGGTATTGTGTTCTAAAGCAATACCATAAACACCAGTAAATGTACCATCAAACCCCAACATCTTGTTTAAATTTGGAGTTATAACTTTAATTGTTGCACCTTCATATAGTCCAGATACTTGTCCGAGTTTTTCAAAAGCAGTATTTGTTGATCCTCCACCAGTAAGGAGATTGACAGCAGATGTATTACCATACTTGCTAGTACCTATTGTTATTATATCTTTTCTTGGTTCAAAAGTAGAAGATGTTGAATTACTTGAAAAAATTGGCATAAATCCATCAACTGCAGTGTTTGCATTTGCACCAACATTTATCTCTCTTGGTGTATCGGCAACAGTTCCAGTTTTTGCGTTTGCAGTTCTTACATCATAAAGATAAAGAGAATAATCAGACTGTGAATGTGTTACGTTTGATGTATTACCAGATGCTGCATAAAAGTCTATATCTCTAACTCTTGCAGTACCAATTTTAGATTGTGAGTTTCTTGTGGTAAAGGTTGTTCCATAAAGACTATCTGAAGTACCATCACCAGAAACATTTTGAGTGGCGACATTTCCTATATATAGATCTACTATTTGATGTCGTGCGATATCAAAATAACCATTTGCTATTTTAATATTTAATTTATTTCCAAAAGAAGCATTTAAAGAATAAGAATTAACCGTTAGTGTGTCTCTTCCTTTATCAACAGTAATATATTTTGTTGAAATACTTTCGTATTCGTATCCTTTTACATAAGCCTTGCCGGGGTCAAGTCCAGCTGAAAATTTACTTTCAAATTTAATTAGTTGACCAGAAGTACTTGTAACTAGTGTTCCACTTCCACCAGAAAAATTGTTTAGAGTAGCAACTGTGGAGTTTGTAACTGCTGCAATAGTTGCAGTTTGAGCTGTATTTCCAGAAAGGAATATTACATCACCTGCTTCTAATTCTGTATCAAAACTACTTCCAGTACCAGTAAGTGTAGATGTTGCACTTGAACCAGAGTTGGCAGTAGTTCCAGTAATACCTTGATGTGTTGCTAACTGTAAATTAAATGGTGTTAATGTAAAATCACCAGATGAATCATATGTTCTTTTTGCAAGTGTTTTTTCTAAATCTGAATAAATTGGATAATTTGTTTCTTCAAGTTTTACACCAGAATCAAGTTTTAATAGTTGATAAAAGTTTTCATCAGCTGAAGCTTCGACTGCATCTGACGCAGTATACGTTTTTGCACTTAATCCCAAAACAATCTTAAAACGATTAGCACCAGCTGCAGCATAGTTGTATGCACCTTGAGCTGGGTCTAAAAGATTACCATCGGTATCAGAAGTTATTATAGATTCTGTAACCTGAAATCCCACTCTATAAGATGGAGTACTTGAAAACTTTTCAAGAATAAGAGACTCTGCTTCTTTAAAAACAAAAAACCCACCGACATAAAATACACCAGATTGACAACTAACAACTGCTGCGTTGGTTTCTGCACCAGTAGATATACCAGCAGAACCTGCAGAACTTACTGCATTTGCTTGAGTTGATGTACCTTCAATAGTAATAGTTTCACCATCAGTAAAAGTATTATTATTTAAATAGTTAACCACTATAACTGGTTGGTCTGTTGTCGTAGATGCCTCAGTTGCAATAACTACAGCTCTAGCATTAGATGTTCCACCAGTTGCAATTCCATTTGCAAAATCTCCAATAGTAATATCAGCACCACTAAACTGTGTTTCTAACTGAATTGATTTTATGTTATTATCATAATTTAACTCACAACCCAATACAATACTACCATCTTGAAAGGTATGAGCGCCATGTCTCTCAATTTGTTTTTGTAATATTGTCTGAAGTTGTGTTACTTCTCTTGCTTGAACTGCAAACCCGGGCCGGAAGAGAATACGATAATATGCATTATCTGCATTATAATCATCATAATACGGATCAGCGTTAAAATTAGTTGTTAGTGCCATTTACATTTTCCTAAAGAATTAAAATTCGATAATCAACTTAATATCTTCTATTTGGTCTGTTGCTCTTGAAATAGGAGATCTATTTTCTACATAGATAATATCTCCAGAAAATTTTTCTAAATCTCCACCAGTTACAGCACCCGAACCGTTTGCTGTAGCAGAAGCTCCAGAACCACCATTTCCAACTGTGTTAGCAGCAATAACTTCTGTGTTTGTGAAGTAACCATAGATTCCATTAAATCCAGCAGTAGTTGAATTACCTGCAGGTATAACATCTGTCATTCTTATAGTATTATTACCAGTAAAATCAACAACTCTTCCTGTGGCTCCAGAGGTTGCTCCAGTAACCAATTCATCAACTGAAAACGCCGTTCCGTTCCAAGAACTAACAACCGCAGCTGTTGCTTGATCAACTACAGTTGTATTTGCAAAATCTCCATTTGAAAATTTGGGTTGTGCAAGAAGTCCAACTTTACGAAAATCGTTATCGGTAGTGAAGTTATTAGATTCAGAATATTCAAGTCTTGAATTAATAAGAATATAAAAACCACCCAACTCTTGAACTGCATCTGAACCATGACCACCCCTTGGCCCTATAATTGGTGTCAAAACTGCAGTAGGGCTTGGATTGAAACTGTTAGATTGAGATGCATTAGAAATAACAGAAATTGATGCATTAGAATAATTATTTCCACCCGCTATAACAGCTGTTGCATTGATTCCACCAGTTGAATTGACTGTACATCTAACATTAGCACCTTGACCATCACCAGAAATTACAACTTTCGGGCCAATAGCATAACCATCAGATGCTGAAGCAGCAGTTGTAGCTGGTGAATATGTTACAACTTTTGTTGTACCATTATAATCTGTAATAGTTCCACCTTGACCAGATGCATCACCACTTGTGAAATATATGTCATTATTTACGATACAATCATCAGCACCAAGACTAGTACCAATAATTGTAACTGTAGTTGTGTTTGTAACTGCTGAAAGAGTATTTGCTTCTCCAAGATATTTTAATCCTCTAGTAGTAATATGTACAGTTTCTATAGCACCATTACCACCACCAGATGCTGCAGTTGCAGTTTCAACATCAAACTGAACTTGGCCTGGGGCGTTGTCAAATGTATTTGCGAGATAACCATTTGACCGTCTTACCGTATCAACTGGAATATAGTTTGGTGTGACAAACTTCAATGCATCTGAAGCAGAAATTTGATACATAAACTTCCACTTATAACCATCTGATGTTGAAATAATAGCTGTACCAGTTCCAGTTGGTTGAACTGTAGAAGTTGATGCTTCCGTTCCCGATGAGTTTGAGTCACTATTTGATAAACATTTGTACACATTAAAATCGCCCGTCATTACATAAAAATCTTGACTAAAAAGTGTATTAGTATTATCAGTATAAGCAAAATAATTGGTATTATTAGTCCAGTTCTTTCTTGGAATAGCGTGTGATACATCTGAAGATGTAATCTTCTTCGCAGCAATCATATCACGCCAGTTTTCATAATGAGTGTTTGCTACAGAATCAGTTGGACTAGGTGGACTTGCGTCATCACTCCATCCAGTTACTTTTCCTATAAAGAGATACATATTTGAATTGAGGAGTCCACTAGAGTCTGTGACAGCTGCCCCAGATGTAAATGACACCTCGTCAAACGCTTCTATGAATTGTTTAGCGTTATGAATACGAAATTTGTTAGTTACTAAAGCGGCCATTTTGTTTCCTCCAAAACCTTTTTTAAAAAATTTGTTCTAATATATTTAGTCATCAAGTAATCTGTTCTGTTCTCGAAACGAGTATGGCAGAATCAGATCGTTTAAAAAAATCTGTTGAGCTGGTAGAAGAATCAGTAGATTCAATTCCCATTGATATATTATTAGCTATTACTCCAATATCAAATCTTCCCATATCCATATTCAATAATTTATAATTCCAATTATCACCGTCTGGTTGGTCTTCTATTAGTATAGAATCATTACTATCTAAAACTATTTTATATTCTGAAGTTTGAAAGACATCTTCTAACATCATTTGTCCAGCTTCTTCACTTAATACATAATTTAAAGTTTCTGTTTCGCTGTCTTCTAATAGAAGTGCGTCACTCATTTCTTTCATCAAAACATTATCATCTTGAGATGTTTCATTACCTTCATGGTCTTCACTTGAAATGAAACAACCAGTATCATCTTCATTTAAGACTTTACTATGAGCAATACCTAAAGAGACATTTTGTACTGAATCTTCAAAAGCAACATATCCACCAATTGAATCTTCAGCTAAAATTCTTTCTCCATCTTCATATATAACATCATTTCCAACGATATCAGCAAATGCGGTGATACTCACCGTAAATGTTCCAAGACCATCCGAATCTTCACCCCTAGTATATCCATGATTGACATCACCCTCTCCGTTAAAAATTAAATCAACCCTAACAACTTCAGCTGTTGTATCAAGAGTAAATGCCTCCATTACTATAAATGCGTCAACAGTTGCTGGAGTCTCATCAAGTCCATATTCAATTTTATAATGTTCTGCAGAACTTATTGTTGTAGAATTTTCAACTGTTAGTTCCAGACCACTATCCGATACTGATACAATATCTGTTGATTCGACTTCATTCCTTCCAGAGTGGCTTGGTGAGGCACCACTTTCATAGAAAAATCTTCCACTATTTACAACAGCAGAAGGAAAGGTACTTCCAGATAGTGTTATAGTTGTTCCAGTTTGAGTAATAGTTCCTTCAGAGTAATATTTAAAATAAAAATCATCCAAAACTATATGAGATGTTTCATCTTCTTCTTGTCCAATCAAAAATCCATCCTCAGTCACAATACAAATATTTTCTGTTTTATGTGTTGCAGATTCTAGTTGCATATTATCAGCTGAACTGACTGCAGCTTCAACAGCAGTAGCGTCATCATGTGTTTCCCATCCAAGATAAGGAACAAATTCACCTATAATAGTATCTTCTAGAGTAATATTATCTAATGAAAAATCTTCTAATTTAATTTGGTCAGTTTCTTCTTGAAGAATACCCTCTTCTTCTAAAATTAAATCATGAAGTCCATTATTACAAAGTCTAGCAGGAGCTGGAATTAATGTGTGTATATCGTCTTCAGATGTAAGACTTCCATTTACTCCAGTTTCTTGTTCTATGGTAAAATCATCCTCTGTTATTATGTTTCCAACTCCCTCAGCTTCAAGAATTATTGATGCTCCTTCAAATTGAATGAGTTCAAAAACATCAGAATCAGAAGATTCTAGACAAATTGAGTTTTCTTCTGGTGTATCGAGTTCCATTTCAATAACACCAACTTGTGATACTTTTCTTGATACACGAGAATCTTGAATTTCAATTGCAAAAGCATCACCAAAACCATGTTGGTGTTCAAGAAAGTCTCCTTCTAATAATAACGATCCTCCTGTTTGGCCCGGCACCGTATCATCCTCTAATTGGACTACATCAAGTGGTACTTGAACAGATTCCAGAACTATAAGATTGTTAAAATCAAATTCAAATTGACTGGCCGTTCCTGTTGCAACTATTCCCCTATCATAAGCTTCAGTTATAAGATTGTCTTTTCTAGTTGTACTCTGTTCCGTAAGAAAAGCTTTTCCATCTTCAGTTAAAAATTCAAATTCACTAGGTAACAATGAAAGAGCAACTGATCCGTATGTCCTACTTCCGAAACCAGTAGTTAAGAAACTTCCCTCATTAAGAGTATCACCAGTACTTAAAGTTGAAACCGTAGGTCTAACTGATGCAGCAACACTAGGTTGAAATACTTCAATTGTATCTTCTACTCCATCTTCTAAAAGAGATCTATCTCCATTATCGGCCGTCGGCCCGTCAAAAATAATAATACCCTCAGAATTAGTACCAGCTTCTAATGTAAAACCTCCATTTTCATATATAAGAAGTCCAGTATCATGACTTCCATGTATATTTTCAAGCTGTAGTGAATAACTACCATCAGAGATTATGTCAATCTCTCCTATACCATCTATCTCTTCTGTCATGGAAGATTCTGTGGCAATATATACTGGCCCCGAATCATCAGATTCTTCTAAAAGTATCATATCATATTGATACCCTACAGAAGTAGTTTCTTGTTGTTCATACAAAATAACACAGTCATCTTCATAATGTAAGTCACCATCTTGATCCTCTAATCTAACATTTTGAATATCATCAATTTCTATTACTATTCTACTAGTAAAACTAAGATCCAACAGTGCAGAACCAGATTCAGCTAATGGAAAAAGAAGCATCGGTAATGTGAAGCCAGTTCCTGCTGCATAAGATTCCCCTTTAAAATTTGTATCAGTAACAAATTCTTCTCTTTCAAGTACAATCGAATTTGCTCCATCATCCGTAACAATAACAAAATCATCAGCTGGGTTTTCACTTTGAATATTTTGATAAATTGTGGTAGGTTCTTCCAATAGATATGAACGAGCATCACTATCATCATCTTCAAAAAGAAAGAATTGAGGGGTATAATCTATATCAGAATAACCCGATTCATCTGAAAGAGAATAATTTACAGTATATTCATTA